>Ga0257120_1000020_pt1 | contig 140760 bp, 129 predicted proteins | sample SI106_10metaG_FD_190153 | JGI IMG/M metagenome (GOLD analysis project Ga0257120, IMG submission 190153) | Marine microbial communities from Saanich Inlet, British Columbia, Canada - SI106_10 | ecosystem: Environmental > Aquatic > Marine > Inlet | place: Canada: British Columbia | collected...
AAGTATTCATGGAGTTTATAAAATAGATAATATATCAGATTTAGAAAGAGAATTAATTTTTAGAGATTTTAAAATTAGTGAACCATCCCATTACAAATATTTAGGAGTATTAATTATTATTATTATTATTTTGATATTATTTAGAAAAAAATACAAAAAAACAAATATTACGGACGAGCAAATGATTATCAGTATTAAGCGTTTTATTAATAAAAACTTAGATAATGCAACTTTGAAAATGTTAGAATCTGAATTTCATTTAGATTATAATGAAATGAATAATTTAAGTAAAGAATTTAAACCCGCTAAATTTATAAAAGAAAGAAGGATAGAGTTAACAAAAAAAATGATTCTAAATGATAAATCTATTTCAGAAATATCAAAGAAAACAGGCTATTCTGAAACATACCTTGTAAAGAATAAATATAAATTTTTAAAATAATAATTATATAAGTTATTACTGAAACTACTTTAAATAAAATATCTATATAATTTAATTACAATAAATAATAAGTCTTTATAGAAAGAGAAACTTGATTTGTAAGGGAATTTTTAAATAGTACATGCTCATGATTAGAAAGGATATTTTTTAAAAATTAAGACAATAATTTTTAAAAAATAACATTTATCAAAACATCAAAAAAAATCTAATTATGCATAATAATCATAAATACATTTTTTTTGCATTTTAAAAACTATATAATTCTAGCATTTATATTACTATCTCTAGTTAGCTGTTCGAGCAATAAGATATTATTCAAAGACATACCTGAGAATACTTCAATTAAAATCCCTGAGGCCGTCATAACTAACGGTGATTTGATTGATATTAATATTTCTTCTTTAAATAATCTAAGTACTTCGATTTTTTCAGCACAACAATCTATAGATAAAATTGGATCGATTAGAAATTCAGAAGCAAGAAAATTAGATGGTTATTTGGTGGATAGCTTAGGTAATGTAGATATACCGATTATTGGTATAATAAAAGCTTCTGGAATGACATGTTCTGCACTTTCCGAATCTATAAAAAAGGATATAACAGAATATGTTCTTAATCCGAATGTAAGAATAAAGATTTTAAATTTTAGAGTTTCAATATTAGGAGAAGTAGCTAAGCCAGGTGCATTTGAGGTAATAAATCAAAGTATTTCTTTCATAGAATTAATAAGTAGAGCTGGAGACCTTAAAAAAAATGCAGACCCAACTAAAATAATGTTATTAAGAAACGTAAATAACAAAATTGAAACAAAATATTTAGACCTTACTTCACATGAGTTTTTAAATTCAGAAGACTACTTCTTAAAGCAAAATGATATAGTTTACGTAAGACCAGATAATGCTTCTTTAGCATTTGATTTTGGAATTTTACGAAATACTGCAATGTATTCACTATTAACTACCATAGTTATATTATTACTTAGATAATGAATCCTAATAATTCACAAATCCAAAAAGAAGATGCTATAGATATAATGGCATTGTTTTTTGCTGTTTTATCCCACAGATGGATAATTATTACATCTATAGCAATATTCTCGATTATTGGAATTGCATTTAACTCTTATCGACAAGACATATTTCAAACAAACGCATCGATAATAGTTAATGAAGATCAATCTGATCCCTCATCTTTTATTAATAACAATGAATATCAATTTTTATATAATAATAATCTTGAAAATGAAGATCATGCTAGTATTTTTAAATCAACATTGATATTAAAACAAGTAATAGAGAAATTAGATCTTAATTATAGGTTTCAAAAAAAAAATACTTGGAAATCAAATAAGGTATTAACAAAAGAATCATTACCATTTGAAATTATTTTTAAGGATGAAACCTCTCAAAAACAATGCATCATTAAATATCAAAAAGAAAATGTAATTATTGAAATAAATGACAACATATTTTCATTTTCCAAAAAAGAAAATATAATTGAGAATTCAATATTTAAATACAAAACAAAAATCTTAAACAATATAATTCAGGGCACCTATATTATTGATCAATTTACCGTCAATCAAACGATTAATGAATTAAAAACAAAATATGCTGTTAATCAACCGAAAAAATCAAATGTTTATGGAATCTCATATTCTGGTCCTAACAAAGAACTAAACTCTTCTGTGTTAAATGGAATTATTGATGAGATTAAAGAAAACAATGTTAGAGAGAAAAAAAGTGTATATAAATTATCGATTGATTTTATTGATAAGAGAATATTCGATTTAAAAATAAAAATTGACTCGCTGAATTCTGCAATTTCTAAATTTAAAATCACAAATGGTGTATATATGCCCGATACTCAGACTAATTCCGTGTTAAATAACATAAACGAGATTGAACAAAAAATATTTACCAATTCATTACAAAGTGAGGTATCACTTAAATTAATAAATGAGGTTGAAAACCAAAATGCTTTTGAACTATTACCAACTTATCTTGGCATTGAAAATGAGAATATAAATCAAATGGTTTCTCAGTTTAATAAAATTATTTTAGAAAAGAATAATTTACTGGTTGGGGCTACAGAAAAAAATCCACTTGTTATACAATCACAAAATCAACTGATTGTTTTAAAATCTAATATTCTTAATAGTTTAAATATTTATATTAATAAATTAAAAATGAAATTAAATAAATATGATGACTTTAAACAAAAAAATAATTTAATGATTGGAGTTATTCCACTTAAAGAAGCTGAGTTAAGTAATCTAGGAAAAGATCTTTTACTTGTAAATAATTTATATGCATATTTATCCAAAAAGAAAGAAGAAGCGTTAATCAATTTATCCTCTTTAGAACCAAATATAAAATTGATTAATGAAGTTGACTATACTGTAATATCAAAAACCAGTTCGAAAAAAACTTTTTCAATGTTTTTATTTGCGGGATTTATTCTTCCAATTGGTTTTTCATTAAGTTTATTTTTTTTTAGAGCATTTTATGTTGATATAGAATATTTAAAACTAAAACTTCAAGGATTTGATTTTTTAGGTGTCATAAAATTAACAAAAGATAAGACATCTAATGAGGTTAAATCAATACAATATGAACTTATGAAAAGAATTTATTATAATATTAATATGGTAATTCCTAAATCCAAAAATGGATTGTCAATCATGGTTACATCATGTGTTAAAAATGAAGGAAAAACATATACTGCCTATAATTTTTCAAATTTCTTAGCAAAAACGGGCATTAAGGTAATTCTTATTGGAACTGATTTAGGAAATCCTGATTTATCAAAATTATTTGATAATAAAAATACAAAATTAAACGCAAAAGGGCTCACAGATATTATTTATGATGATGAAAATGATTTTAAAGAGCTTTTTGAACAATATAAAATAAAAGAAAATCAACTAGACACTCTTTTTGTTGGAACAAATAATTTAGGGCACAATGTTTTTGAGCATAATAAATTTGATGAATTAATATCTTATTTAAAGGAAAAATATGATTACGTAGTTTTTGATAGTGCGCCAGTGACGATGATGGTTGATACTTTAAAATTATTAGAAAAGTCAGACTTTGTTATTCATGTCTTTAGAAAGTATTTCTCATCAAAAAAGTTAGTAAATTTTCTAATAGAATATAATGAAAAATTCAAGCCAAAAAACATAGGCTATGTTATTACTGATGACACCAAACCGGATAAATTTATTGATAAATATGGATATGGATATGGATATGGATACGGATACGGAACCACATAAAACAATACAATTGAATATTTCTAACAAAAATAAATCATGAAAAAAGTACTTACCATCGTAGGATTATTTATCGGAATTAATGCTACTGCGCAAATAGCTACTTCTGGCACAACCAATAGCGGAGCCACTGCTTCCGCGATTGGACTACAAACAACAGCAAGTGGAGTTGCTTCAACAGCAATGGGCCGTCAGACTGAGGCAAGTGGAGACTATTCTACAACGCTAGGATACTTAACAGATGCTGTTGGGGGCACTTCTATAGCAATGGGACGTGAGACTGAAGCAAGTGGAACCTACTCTACAGCAATAGGATACCTAACAGATGCTGTTGGGGGAACCTCTATCGCAATGGGGCGTCAAACATTAGCAAATGCATTATACTCAACAGCTATGGGATATCTAACAACTGCAAGTGGGGAAGCATCTACAGCAATGGGATATCAAACAACAGCCAGTGGAGACTACTCTACCGCACTAGGATACTTAACAGTTGCTAATGGTGGTTCAACTTTAGCAATGGGACGTTCTACATCGGCAACAGAATTATATGCAACCGCAATGGGACATGAGACAACAGCAAGTGGTAATTCTTCTACAGCAACAGGATATCAAACAACGGCAAGTGGAGCTTCCTCTACAGCCATGGGTAAAGAGACAACAGCAGGCGGCGATAATTCGATTGCTATGGGTTATCTCACATCAGCATCTGGAGGTAGTTCTATAGCAATGGGGCGTTCTTCATCTGCGAGTGAGTTGTACGCTACCGCAATGGGTCATGAGACATCAGCAAGTGGAAATTCTTCTACAGCAACAGGATATCAAACAACAGCAAGTGGATCTGCCTCTACAGTAATGGGAAAAGGTACTATAGCTAGTGATTATGGGTCTCTTGTGATTGGTACATACAATTTAAGCGGTTCAACGGTTACTGTTGACGGAACACTACCCAATATTGGAAATACTGCTTTTGTGATCGGAAATGGCACTAATGCTGTAAAATCTGATGCCTTTAAAGTAATGTATAATGGAAACGCTACTGTTAGTAATGACTTAACAGTAAGTGGCGATATTGTAGTTTCATCAGATGCAAGACTCAAAGCAAATATAGTATCTCTAGGTGCTACTCTTGCAAAACTACTCTTAATTGATGGAAAGACCTACACAATGAAAAAAGACGGCAAACAAAAGATAGGCGTATTGGCTCAAGATATTCAAAAAATATTTCCAGAACTCGTTACAACTGATGATAAAGACATGTTGGCGGTAAACTATCAAGGGCTTGTACCCGTGCTTATTAATGCACTTAAAGAACAACAATCAGAAATAGACGAATTAAAAGAAATGTTCAAAGAATTAATTACCAAACAAGAATAATATCATAATTTACTATGAAAAAAATATTTACACTTTTAGCTTTGATTGTTGCATTTACTATTAATGCGCAGACTAATACTAATTTTGGAACAGAATCTCTGAATTCCAATACTTCAGGAACCTGGAATAGTGCATTTGGATATCAATCTCTAAAATCCAACACTGAAGGGTTCTCCAACAATGCATTTGGATATAAATCTCTAACATCCAACACCACAGGAAGTTACAATGCAGCATTTGGGGACTTGGCTTTAGAAGATAATACGGAAGGTGTTTCAAATTCTGCATATGGGTATGGAACTTTAAGAAACAACTCCACTGGAGAGATGAATACAGCAATCGGGATGCGATCTATGGAATCTAATACCGATCGGGATTCTCATACTGCTGTTGGTTATCAGGCTTTGCGTTCTAACACTACAGGGTATTATAATACCGGAGTGGGACATATGGTTTTATCCTCTAACACCTCTGGAAGTTATAATGTAGCAACTGGATATCAGGCATTAAGAACACTAAATGGTGGTTCAAGAAATACTGCAAATGGGGCATATTCTCTATTTTATACTATCGATGGTAGTTTCAACACCGCATCTGGTTATAATTCTTTAAATTCCAACACCACAGGGAATAATAATACTGCAAATGGGGCATCTGCTTTACAATATAACATCACAGGGAATAATAATACTGCATCTGGTTATTATGCTTTAAACTCGAACATTACAGGGGGTAACAATACTGCATTTGGTTATAATGCAATGGCAAGCACCGATAATGCTACAAATCAAACCATTATTGGATATGAGGCTACTGGGCAAGCAGATAATTCTGTGGTGTTAGGTAACGACGACGTAACAGCAGTTTATATGGGAGAAGATTCTGGTGCTACTGTTTATGCAGCAGCTTTTGTTGGTGATGGTTCACAGTTAACAGGAATTACTGGAAGTGCTTCAACTTTAAATGACCTTACCGATGTTTTAGTTGATAGTCATTCAATGTTTCTTGGTAATCCACCTACTAATAGTACAGGAGTTTACAATACAGCTTCAGGGCGTAATTCTTTAAATTCTAATACCACAGGGTATGAAAACACTGCATATGGGTATAAATCTTTATATTCCAACACCACAGGTAATTTCAATACAGCATCTGGGAATGAATCTTTATATTCCAACACCACAGGTAATTTCAATACAGCATCTGGGAATGAATCTTTATATTCCAACACCACAGGAGGTTACAATACAGCATCTGGATATAACGCTTTATATCACAACACCACAGGTGACGAAAACACCGCATCTGGGTATAAATCTTTATATTCCAACACCACAGGAGGTTACAATGCAGCATCTGGGATGTTTTCTTTACAAACTAACACCACAGGGTCTAAGAATACCGCATTTGGTTACAATGTAAAGGCAAGCACCGATAATGCTACTAATCAAACCATTATTGGATATGAGGCTACTGGGCAAGCAGATAACTCTGTAGTTCTTGGAAATGATGATGTAACAGCAGTTTATATGGGAGAAGATTCTGGTGCTACTGTTTATGCAGCATCTTTTGTTGGTGATGGTTCACAGTTAACAGGAATTACTGGAAGTGCCTCAAGTTTAAATGACCTTACCGATGTTTTAGTTGATAGTAATTCAATGTTTCTTAGTAATCCACCTACTAATAGTACAGGAGGTTACAATACAGCTTCAGGGCGTAATTCTTTAAATTCTAATACCACAGGGGATAACAACACCGCATCTGGTTATTATGCTTTATATCTTAATACTACAGGGGACAAAAATACCGCATCTGGGTCTAAAGCTTTATATCACAACACCACAGGAAGTTACAACACCGCATCTGGGTATAAATCTTTATATGAGAACACCACAGGGGAGGAAAATACCGCATATGGGTCTCACTCTTTATATAAGAACACCACAGGGGTCGAAAATACCGCATCTGGGGTGTATTCTTTATACTATAATACCACAGGGAATCACAATACCACATTTGGATATGATTCTATGTCTTATAATACCACAGGAAGTAACAACACCGCATCTGGTTATTTTGCTTTACAAACTAACACCACAGGGGGTAACAATACTGCATTTGGTTATAATGCAATGGCAAGCACCGATAATGCTACTAATCAAACCATTATTGGATATGAGGCTACTGGGCAAGCAGATAACTCTGTAGTTCTTGGAAATGATGATGTAACTGCAGTTTATATGGGAGAAGATTCTGGAGCTAAAGTGTACGCAGGAGAAGGTAGTTTTACTGGAAATATGACAATAGGTGGCGATGTTGTGGTTTCTTCAGATGCAAGACTTAAAGCAAATATTATGTCTTTGGGCTCTACTCTTGCCAAACTACTGCTAATTGATGGGAAGCGTTACACAATGAAAAAGAACGGTAAACAAAAAATTGGCGTATTGGCTCAGGATATTCAAAAAGTATTTCCAGAACTAGTTACAACAGATGATAAAGACATGCTGGCGGTAAACTATCAAGGGCTTGTACCGGTGCTTATTAATGCGCTTAAAGAACAAGACGATAAGATTTCAAGATTAGAAAAATTAGTAGAAAAATTAATTTCTGATAACTAAAATATCATGAAAAAGTTAACACTATTACTATGTTTTGTTTCCTTTTTGACAAAAGCTCAAAACATTACAGTTGCTTCAGGCAAAAGTTTTACAATTGAAAAAACAGGATCTGTGACCATGAGTGGAAATTTCTCAAACTCTGGAACCTTTACATTAAACTCAGATTCTGATGAATTTTCATCCATCATAATTGGTGGGTCTGTAGATGAAGTCAATGGAAATATAACCTATAATCGTTATGTCAATTCTGTAGGTACTAATGAATGGGATTTAATAGGCTCTCCTGTAAGCGGGCAATCTATTAACTCATTTGTTACTGCAAACGCTTCAACTTTAGCCACTAATGGTACTACCTACGCGATAGGGCCTTACAACAATGCAACCAATTCTTGGACAAACTTAACTAGTGCTGATTTAGAAGGTGAAATTTTCTTTTCTATTGGCATGGGTTTCCAAATGGCTTCTGAAAGTGGTGGAACAGGGATTTTGAAATTCACTGGAAATCCTGCTTCTACTACTCAAACACAAGCAATTATTAATAATGATGCTGCAAATTCAGGCACAGGAACAAGATGGAATTTAGTAGCTAATCCTTTCCCTTCATACATACACGCAAATGCCAGTGCAGATAGCTCACACAACTTTTTAACGGTTAATAGCGATAAGCTTGACGATTCATATGAAGCCATCTATGGTTACGATGCAGATGGATCTGGATATACAGTTTATAATAACACTAGTGCTGCATTAAACCTTGCTCCGGGACAAGCATTTATGATAGCATCTGACAACACAAGCACTGATAATATATCTTTTACAACAGATATGAGAACAATGGCTGGTGGAGATGATTTAATTCTTGGAAGAACTATGCAAGACTCTTATGGACTAATTCTTAGTATTTACAAGGGAGATACTGAGATAGATCAAACGAAATTCTATTTTAAAGAAGGGCTTACTCTTGGTTTAGATCCCGGTTATGACGCTGGTCATTTTAACCAACTAGCAGCTTTAACATCTCGGTTAGTAGAAGAAGATGAAGGAGTCGGATTTGCTATAAATTCAATGGGACTAGAGAGTATTGATGATGTCGTAATTCCTCTTGAAGTTAATAGAGAGTCCGGAAACGGATTCAGAATAAGTATACACACCAATGATATTTATGAAGGTACAAATATTTATTTGGAGGATAATGAGCAAGGAACAGTGACACTTTTAAATGAACAAGACTTTGAGTTAACACCTCAGGATAATTTAAGTGGAGCAGGTAGATTCTTTATTCACTTAACTAATACTTCTTTATCTATCGAAGATGATATAGAAACCCATCTTTTAAATGTATATAAGGCAGATATAAATAACTTTATTACTATAGAAGGCACAGCCAATCAGTCGAATCAGATAAACTTAAGAATCTATAACATTCTTGGCAAAGAAGTGGTATCTAAAACTTTAGAAAATAATATTAATACACAGACAATTTCAACACAGGGGTTGGCTACGGGCATATATGTTATTAAATTAAAATCAGGAAATACCGTATTGACTAAAAAACTTATCATAAATTAATATGAATAAAGATCCTAAAAATAACGAAGAAACTGCTCCTTCCGGAATTACTAGAAAGGATGCTATAAAGAAAATGGGAAAGTATGCAGCGCTTAGCGCTATTAGTACTTTTATTATACTAGATCCAAAAAAGGCACAGGCTCAATCTGCTTCTCCTAACTCGGGAGGTGGCAGTGGCTCAGATTTGGGGAATGAAAATCCTCCAGACCCTAGCGGTTGGGGTGGTGGTTAATAATTAAAAAATAAAAATGTGAATAAACAATCTAAAAATAAAACAGAAAACGTTTCTCCCGAGAATACCAAACGAGGTAAGAAGACTTAAGAATGTCATTGAAAGTCCTGAAACCCCTCAAATTGATATTGGACCTCATTGTTCCGATCCATATGACTGTGACTTCAAAGGAACGTGTTGGAAACATATACCTCAGTACTCGGTTTTTAATATCTCGAGACTTAACAAAGACAAGAAATTTGATTTATATAATCAGGGGGTGGTAACTTTAGATCAGATTGATCTTGGTCAAACAGATCTGAATCCGAATCAGGTTCTTCAGGTTCAATCAGAAGTTAATGGAACAACTCATATTGATATTGAAGAGATTAGAAACTTCACTAATGGATTGAACTATCCTTTATATTTTTTGGATTTTGAGACTATCGGTCCTGCGGTGCCAAAATATGACGGAAGTAGACCATACCAGCAACTGGTATTTCAATATTCACTTCATATTCAAAAGATATCAAATTCTGAGATTATACACAGAGAATACCTCGCAGATCCATCTCAAGATCCAAGACCTAATTTTATAGAACAACTGATTCAGGATTGTGGTACCAGTGGAGACATTATTGTTTATAATATTGGATTTGAGAGAGGTAAATTAAATGATTTAATAGAAGTATTCCCTGAGTATTCAAAGGAGTTGAGAGGGATCATAAATCGTTTAAAGGACCTTATGATACCGTTTCAACAGAAATGGTATTATACCCCCGAAATGAGAGGGAGTTACTCAATTAAGTACGTTCTACCCGCATTAGTTCCTGAACTCTCATATGATGGTCTTCCTATAAAAGAAGGTGCTACTGCATCCAATACTTTTTAAGTTCTACAAGGTTTATTTGAATATAATTTAGAAAGAGGAAGGTGTTTTTAGTTCAAACACAAAACCCGCATTTGATGGTAATTCATAGGATTTTGTAGCACAAAAATCTAACACAGACTCGATGTCTATTTTTGTGAATTTCAATCCAACTTATTATCATTTATATCATTAGCTTCGTAAATCAAGATTCAAATCAAACTTTTATAATTATATTTGGTAGATGCGACAGAACCTTAATATATCTTTTAAGTCCATGATGATTTTAAGAATACTATTAGTGGTTATACTAATGACTGGATGTAATAAAAAAGATCCGGCGGAAAACAATAACCCTTTAAACGGTACTTTCACCAGGAGTATTGATGTTAATGGTCAAGTTCGTGAATATTTGATTCACATACCAAATGCATACGATGGAACTCAATCAGTACCTATTATGTTAAACTTTCATGGTTGGAATATGTCCGCTAATGATCAAATGAATGTGAGTGATATGCGTGCTTTATCAGAATCTGAACAATTTATCCTTGTTTATCCGCAAGGATCTCTGTTCTTTGGTTCAACTCATTGGAATGTTGGTTCTTGGACAACGGGAAGTAGCTCTAATGATATAGGATTTATTGGCGATTTAATAATTGAAATCACTGATAATTATAATATTGACGAAAATCGAATTTATGCATGTGGTTATTCAAATGGAGGGTTTTTTAGTCAAGAATTAGCCTGTCAATTAAGTGATAAAATCGCTGCTATTGGAGCCGTTGCGTCAAATATGAGTGAAAGAACAAGGAATACATGTAACCCAACTCACCCTACTCCAATTATTACAATTAATGGTACCAATGATACTGTGGTTCAATACGATGGATCTGAACCAGAAGCGACAATATCGCACAGCGAAACGATAAGCTATTGGATAGACTTCAATAATACTGACACCTCAGCGGTTATAACCAATTTGCCAAATAGCAACGCTACAGACGGAAGTTCCGTAAATTTATTTCAATATTTCAATGGAGATAATAATGTTGAAATCGAACATTATAAAGTTATAAACGGAGGTCATGGTTGGCCAGGAGTGCTTGGGAATATGGATATTAACGCAAACTTTATTATTTGGAATTTTGTATCTCAATTTGATCTTAATGGCAAAATATAAGGTTCTGTCGCATCTAAATTATCAAAAAAACTTAAATTTTATATCTTTACTATAAAAAGACGTTCAAAGGTTACTGCTACCCCAAATCAATTATTTTGCAAGGTTTATTTGAATATAATTTAGAAAGAGGAAGGTATTTTTTTTTGGAGGCAGGGAGTCAATTTTTATTTAATTTTTTTTAATTCATTTAAAAAAACTTCCTGAAAATGAAAAAGAAACTATCTTTGCATGATGGTACACAAATCAGGTTTTGTAAATATTATTGGGAATCCAAATGTGGGTAAATCAACCCTAATGAATGCCTTAGTCGGTGAGAAATTATCGATCATCACCCCCAAAGCACAAACCACAAGACACCGTATTTTAGGAATTGTCAATCATGACGATTACCAAATTGTTCTTTCAGACACCCCAGGAATCCTAAAACCAGCCTACGAATTGCAATCTTCGATGATGGATTTCGTAAAATCGGCACTCGATGATGCAGATATTCTCATCTATATGGTCGAAGTTGGCGAGAAAGAACTTAAAAATGAAGGCTTTTTTAACAAAATCATCAATAGTAGCATTCCTGTCATCTTATTACTGAATAAAATAGACACCTCTACTCAAGAAGAAGTCGAGGAAAAAGTGGAGTATTGGAAAGCAAAAGTACCCAATGCCTTGGTTTTTGTGATTTCTGCATTGGAACGTTTTAATGTAGACAGTCTGTTCGAGAAAATCATCGAATTACTTCCAGAAGGACCTGCCTATTATCCGAAAGATCAATTAACAGATAAGCCAGAACGCTTTTTTGTGAACGAAAAAATACGTGAAAAAATATTAATTCACTACAAAAAAGAAATTCCTTATTCCGTAGAAGTAGAAACCGAAGAATTTACTGAAGAAGAGCACATTGTTCGAATTCGTTCTGTAATTATGGTAGAACGCGATACGCAAAAAGGAATCATTATTGGACATAAAGGGAGTGCCATTAAAAGAGTAGGTGCAGAAGCTAGAAAAGATTTGGAAAAATTCTTTGAGAAAAAAGTATACATCGAACTCTATGTAAAAGTGAATAAAAACTGGAGAAGCGACAATACACAGCTTAAAAGATTTGGGTACAACCAAAAATAACAAGCCGCTTTTACCCCCTTTTCACCCACCAAAAAAGCCCTAAATAACTAATTGGATTTACAATTGGTTCTCATTGGGATATTGTATCTTTGCAAAAATTTTCAACCAAGATGAATAATAGTATCATAGCAATTGTAGGAAGACCTAATGTGGGAAAATCTACTTTATTTAATCGTTTAACACAAAGAAGAGACGCAATTGTAGATTCCGTTAGTGGTGTTACTCGTGACAGACATTATGGAAAATCTGATTGGAATGGAAAAGAATTTTCTGTAATAGATACTGGTGGATACATCATTGGTTCCGATGATATTTTTGAAGCAGAAATTAGAAAACAAGTAAACTTAGCCATCGAAGAAGCAGATATTATTGTGCTTGTTGTAGATGTTGAAGAAGGAATTACCCCGATGGATGCAGAGGTTGCCAAATTACTTCGAAAAGTAAAAAAACCAATTTTTACTGCCGTCAACAAAGTAGACAATGCCATGCGAGATGCAGATGCTGTTGAGTTTTACAACTTAGGTTTGGGAGACTATCACACCATTTCATCGATCAACGGAAGTGGAACCGGAGAGCTGTTAGATGCCATTGTTGAGAAAATTCCTGAACCAGAAGAAATCGATACGGAGCAAGAAGAATTGCCAAGATTTGCAGTTGTAGGAAGACCCAACGCAGGAAAATCATCCTTTATAAACGCTTTAATTGGCATAGAAAGAAATATTGTTACCGACATCGCAGGAACAACCAGAGATGCTATTGACACCAAGTACAATCGATTTGGTTTTGATTTTAACTTGGTAGATACTGCAGGAATTCGAAAAAAATCGAGAGTTAAAGAAGATTTAGAATTCTACTCGGTAATGCGTGCCGTAAGAACCATTGAACACTCAGATGTGGTTATTTTATTGATAGATGCCACGCGTGGTTTTGAAAGTCAAGATCAAAATATTTTTTGGTTGGCAGAAAAAAACCGAAAAGGAGTGATTATTTTGGTCAACAAATGGGATTTAATGGACAAAGAGACCAATACCCTTAGAGATTACGAAGCAAACATTAGAGAGCAAACAGCACCCTTTTCGGATGTGCCTATTGTATTTATCTCTGCCCTCACAAAACAACGTCTTTTTAAAGCCATAGAAACGGCTGTTGAAGTTTTTCAAAAAAGAAAAACAAAAATACAGACCAGTAAGTTTAACGACACCATGTTGGAAATCGTTAAAAACTTTCCACCACCCGCAATCAAAGGAAAGTATGTGAAAATTAAGTATTGTATGCAATTGCCAACACAAACCCCTCAGTTTGTCTTTTTCTGTAATTTACCGCAATATGTAAGAGATCCATACAGACGATTTGTAGAAAACAAACTGCGTGAAATCTATGATTTCTCAGGAGTACCCATCACCATTTATTTCAGACAGAAATAGGTGTAACTATTTAATTTATTGAGTACACATAATTCAACCCAAGGATATTCACATTTTTGGGTTGTTTTTCGATGATGTTATTTTCGCGTCGATAGAACAGGCGAAACTTTCCAACCTCATCCCATTTATAGCTTAAACCATAGGTTAGCCTGTACTTACTCGTTTTGTATTTACTTATATTGAAAGAATCGTTATTGTTAAACTTGTTGAAGATTTCTAATGAAAAAGACGGTGTAAAAAGCGATTTTTTAAAATCATATTTTAAACCCGATTTTACCCGTACCCCTTGTGAGGTCAAATCTCCGCCCGCTTCATCTACTCCTAACTGATTTTTATTTTGATAGCGGATGCGATGCGATGCTGTAAATCTATTGATGTCATATTTATAAGAAAGATCAACATTGTACCGAAAATGATCTTCGAAACCTTGTTTTGCTCCTTGATTGTCATTCTTTGTAATGTGGCGAAAACCAACACCAATTTCAAAATCTTTAAACAATTCGTACTCCAAAGACAATTCTGTAAAATAGGCATCGGTTGTTTGAGCGTTTTCCTTCAATCGTAAATGCTCACTCAGCGAGATTTTAAACTTTTTACTCACAGAATAATCAATTCCTACGGCAGTCCACAACTCAAAATCTTTGGTTGCAGCTTCTTGAGAATACAAGCTGCTTGACCCTAAAATTAAGCAGAGTAAGAAAGATGAAATTTGATATTTATAATCGTTCATTTTTTAGTTTTTAATGTTATAATACATGATAACAATTGCTGTATCTTTTAGAAAGTCGATACTTTCAACAGTTACTTTGTTGACTGTTATTCCCGTTCTTAATTCGATATCCGACTTCAATAATTCGTAATTTTCGGGTTTGATATTTTCAATATTTTCATAGACAATCTCCTTGGTCACTTCGTAATTTAAATTCCATCCTCGCTCGATAATACCTATTGTAAATACAATGGCTGAATTCGCGAAAATAACTTCTGCATAACTCATCTTTTTATTCACAAAAGCATTCATCAAAGAAACGCCGATGACAATAAATAGATAGGTCATTTCTTTAATCGGAATGGACTCTGTTCGATATCTAATAATTCCAAAGATGGCAAAAAGACCTATGGCAAGACCGATATCTAGCTTGTATTTTTTGAGCGTAAAGCAAAGAAAAAACACAACAAGACCGATTAAATAATAGGTAAATAAATAATGCTTTTTGCGGGTACTCCCATAATAAAACCAGCGAATGATAATGGTCAGAAAAAAGAGGTTGATAAAAAAGAGGAAGGCCATTTTATAAAAGTCCTCGTCAAATAGGGGTATGTTCATGTAATCCATAACTAGAAAGATATTTTATTAATTTTTAGTACTTTACTTTTAAACAAATTGTATTTTAAATCTTGATACAAATGCACCATTCCAATACAGTATTTACTGATACTAAAAGGATTGTATCTGTATTTTTTTAATATTTGTACAATCCTCGAATTTCTATTAAATCGCGGCTGTTTCACTTCAACAATTACCAAATTTTCATATTTTTTTTCGATCTCATTCATCGAATAAGCCAATCCTAAATCGATAGTTACTCGCTCATTGTCCTTCAGATTCACAAGTGTGATTCGATTAAAATGATTCCATAAAACAGGCTTCAACTCCATACTTTTCTGAGTTGTTTTCAAAATAAATTCCTTTGATTTTTCTGACAGGTCCAATTCAAAATCGGATAGTTCAATCCTCGATTTCTTTGTTTCTCCTTTGCCATTTTTTTGTTTTATTTCCAAAAAAGTCAATTCAGAATCTACATATTTACGCTGCCTTATTTTAGTCCTTCGAACGCGGCCATTGTGATGGTCGAAATAAAATTTAAAAGCAGGAGTATCAAAATAAACCGAAGTATAATGCATCAATCTTCGATGCTTTATTTCCAATACTTGATACTCTTTTTGTAGTTCCATTAAAACAGGAACTAAGGATTTTATCGGAATCGTATACTTTGTATCTCTTCTTTTCATTAAAGAAACCGCATTCATCTCTTCAAGAGAAATACTTTTAAAAGCCTGGATGCTATTGGCTACTTTTTCGAAGGAGATTTGTTGCTGATTCAGGAGAATTGCTGTTTTTTTATTTGCGCTATTTTAGATGACAAGACATCAAAAAACGGGCGCTGTTTCATTGAAAAATTTCAAAAATTTCTTTGTAAAATAACCGTATCTTGGCAATGAAATTTTAGATAATAAAAGACTAAATTAGCTTTTTAAATTTAATTTTTTCGTTTTGTAAAATAAAAAATTATTTATTGAAAACCCCTGTTTATTTTTGCAATCAAATATACACCCCTAAAATTCAACAAAAATGCTACAATGGAAAGAAGTGATCAACTTCACAACAAAAGGAAATCCGACACCCGATAAGCGCGTTGAAAAAACAGAATCGGAATGGAAAGCCCAACTCACCCCAGAGCAATACAGAATTACCCGACAGAAAGGAACAGAAAGGCCCAATTCTGGAGCACTCTGCAGTATTTTTGAGGCAGGAAAATACCATTGTGTTTGTTGCAATACTCCTCTTTTTGATGCGAGTATAAAATTTGATTCGAGTTCTGGGTGGCCAAGTTTTACTCAACCCATCAATGAAAACGCCATCAAATATCACAAAGATGTTTCTTTTGGAATGATTCGTGTAGAAGTCATGTGCAATACCTGCGACGGACATTTGGGGCATATTTTCCCAGACGGACCCCAACCCAGTGGATTGCGCTATTGCATCAATTCAGAAGCCTTAATTTTAGAACAAAAATAACCATGTCTAAAAACTTACAAATCGCAACCGTTGGAGGCGGTTGTTTTTGGTGTACCGAAGCTGTATTTCAAGAAGTAAAAGGGGTTGAAAAAGTTGTTTCTGGCTATGCCGGCGGAAACGTTCCCGGAAGACCCACCTATCGAGAAATTTGCTCAGGACTCACCGGAGCAGCTGAAGTTGTTCAAATAACCTTTGATGCTTCCCTACTATCCTATGAAACCATTTTGGTGATTTTTATGACCACACACGACCCAACCACCCTAAACAGACAAGGAGCAGACAGAGGAACCCAATACCGGTCTGTAATTTTTCACCATGATGCTGTACAGCAAAAAATTGCAAAGCAAGTAGTCACAGAATTACAAGCTTATTTTGAAGCTCCAATTGTCACCGAAATTAGCGATGCTCCTGTTTTTTATGAAGCAGAAAAAGAACACCAAGATTTTTACAAAAACAACAATGGACAAGGATATTGTACTTATGTGATTGAACCAAAACTAGCGAAGCTAAGAAAACTGCATGCCGATTTATTAAAGTAAATGAACCCATAGCATCCCTATAATCGTTCTTTTGAAAGCCCTATGAAACTACAGCTAAAAAATACCTTTATCAACGAATTGCCAGCAGATGCAAACCTCGAAAACACCCGAAGGCAAGTAGAAAACGCAGTGTATTCTTTTGTTACACCAAAGAAAACAGCCAATCCAAAAGTGCTCCATGTTTCACAAGAAATGGCCGCAGAATTAGGGATTTTAGAAGAAGAGACAGGCACTGAATTCTTTAAAAACATTGTTACTGGAAATGAAGTATATCCAGCAACAAAACCCTTTGCAATGTGTTATGCAGGTCATCAATTTGGAAATTGGGCTGGACAATTGGGAGACGGACGTGCCATTAACCTTTTTGAAATCGAGCACCAAAACAAAAACTGGAAAGTACAATTAAAAGGTGCTGGCGAAACTCCCTACTCAAGAACCGCCGATGGACTGGCCGTTTTAAGATCTTCTATCAGAGAATATTTATGTAGCGAGGCCATGTTTCACTTAGGGGTTCCAACAACTAGAGCATTGTCGCTGAGCCTTTCTGGAGATCAAGTATTGCGGGATGTTTTGTATGACGGAAATCCAGCTTATGAAAAAGGAGCCATTGTTGCTAGAACAACCCCCTCCTTTCTTCGTTTTGGAAATTATGAAATTTTTGCAGCAAGAAAAGATCTCAAAAATCTGCAAATCTTATTAGATTACACTTTAAAACAACATTTTCCACAAATAGGAAGTCCGTCAAAAGAAAGCTATATTCAATTATTTAAAGCCGTTTCTGAAAACACCTTAGACATGATTGTGCATTGGCAACGTGTGGGTTTTGTTCATGGAGTGATGAATACAGATAACATGTCTATCCTAGGACTTACCATCGATTATGGGCCTTATGGATGGTTGGAAGATTTCGATTTTGGCTGGACCCCCAACACAACAGACCATCAAAACAAACGCTACCGATATGGCAATCAGCCAAACATGGGCTTGTGGAATTTGTATCAGTTAGCAAATGCATTGTATCCCATCATTGAAGATGCAAAACCCTTAGAAACCGTTTTAAATCAATATAAAATTGACTTTGAGCATAAATCACTTCAAATGATGCAATCGAAATTAGGATTGCAGCTTGTAGAGGAAAACGATCTAAGTTTAATACAAGATTTGGAAGAAATTCTGCAATTGACCCCTACTGACATGACAATTTTCTTTCGATTGTTGAGTAATTTCTCAGCGGATACTGTAGGGTTGAAAATGGTTGAACAAGCTTTTTACAACTTAAAGGATCTCACAGGTACAATAAAAAGTCGCTGGAACCATTGGTTTGATAAATACAGGGCTCGACTGCAAAAAGAAACACAATCTCAGCAACAGCGAAAAAACAAAATGGATGCCATAAATCCGAAATATGTGCTGCGAAATTACATGGCACAGTTGGCAATTGACGCAGCAGATAAAAAAGACTACGCACTCATAAATGAACTGTTTGAACTGCTAAAAAAACCCTATTCAGAACAACCTGAAAAAGAAAAATGGTTTGCAAAAAGACCCGATTGGGCAAAGAACAAAATAGGTTGCTCCATGTTGTCCTGTAGCTCTTAACATTAAAAAAAGTAGTATTTTAGTAGCATCTCTTTTGACACTATCAATGATTCACGAACTCAAAGAAATTATTTTACAAGCGAAAAGAAACCAAGACAAACCGTTGAAAAACGTGTTGGTTACTGTGGTGGCCTTGGAGGGTTCTTCCTACAGAAAACCCGGTGTTCGTATGCTAATTTCTGAGGATGAGAAAATGATTGGAGCCGTGAGTGGAGGCTGTGTAGAAAAAGAAATTCTTCACAGAAGCAAGTCCGTTTTTCGAAACGGGAAAGCAAAAGTAATCACCTATGACGGACGCTATCGATTAGGTTGTGAAGGGATTTTGTACATTTTAATCGAAACTTTTTTTATTACTGATGCATTTTATAAAAGATTTACTGATGCCATTTTACATCGGGAATCTTTAAAAATTGAAACCTTCTTCACCAAAGAAAATGAAGCGATCGGAGATTTTGGTTCTGTGTTTACTTTTGAGAATTCAGCACCCTTTTCCTACGCCAAAAAAACCGCTACAACAGCAACACCTGACTTGGTTTCCTTTCAACAAAACCTAACACCTGCTTTTCGTTTATTAATTATTGGTGCAGAACACGATGCACTAAAACTGTGTGAAATGGCCGCATTATTAGGTTGGCAAGTAGACATTGTTACCTCCATCAAAGACCCTAAAAGTGACCATAATTTCCCAGGAGCCAATTCAGTAATTGGCAGTACCGCTGAAATGTTTGATTTTTCTAAAATTGATGCAAATACGGGAATCGTCATTATGAATCATAGTTATTCACAGGATTTAAAATATGTACTACGATTAGTGGATAAAAAACCCGCTTATTTAGGGATCTTAGGCGCAGCAAAAAGACGCGACAAAATGTTTAACGAACTTTTTGAATACAATGCTGAAATCTCAGAAACTTTTTTAGAAAGCATTTTCACTCCTGCTGGATTGAATTTAGGTGCTCAAACACCAGAAGAAATTGCCCTTTCTATCTTAGCAGAAATTTTAGCAACTATAAAAAATAAAACCCCCAATTCCTTAAAGGAAATTACCGGAAACATTCACACAACGTAACCATGCAATTGGCAATTCTCATTTTAGCAGCTGGCAAAGCATCTCGTATGGGAGCCGTAAAGCAATTGTTAAAAGTGAATGGAGTTTCGCTTTTAGAAAACGCAATCTCCAATTCAAAAAAACTAGAAAACAGTACTGTTGTTTGTGTTTTAGGCGCACATGCTGCCGAAATAAAAAAAACCATCGCTCTAAAATCTGTAGCTTTTACAATTAATAAAGACTATGCCCAAGGGTTAAGTTCTAGTATTATTGCAGGCATTAAATACCTACAGGAACAAAACATTCTATTTGATGGAATTTTCATTCAATTGGCAGATCAACCCGCAATTGAGCTTGCTTATTACCAGGAAATGACCGCGTTATTTTCAAAAGAAAAAACAAAAATAATCGCAGCAAATTATGGAAACAAATATGGAGTTCCTGCTATTTTTCCAAAGGCATTTATCAACGATTTACTAAAAATAACAGGAGACAAAGGGGCTAAAGAATTTCTTCAAGAAAACAGAAAAGAGATTGTTTCCCCAGAAGTAACTGTTAATTTATTGGATATTGACACGCCCGAAGAGTATAAAAATTATATAAATACGCTTTAAAAAACTTTAAATTATGAATGAAATTGTCTTGGTATTTGCAGCCTTTTTAGGAGCATCAGGAATTATTTTTGGTGCTTTTGGTGCACATTTCTTAAAGAAAAAACTGACAACCGAGCAGTTACAAAGCTTTGAAACGGGTGTAAAATATCAAATGTACCATGCCCTTGTACTGCTTGTTTTGGGATTCCAATTAGAATTCGACTCGACCTTAAAAAACAGTATCTTTCTTTTACTGATTGTGGGGATTGTTTTATTTTCCTTTTCAATTTATGGACTCGTACTTTCCAGTGCAAGCAATAAAAAAATCCGCTTCTTAGGGCCAATGACCCCTTTTGGCGGATTGTTATTAGTGTTGGGATGGGGATTACTGATGTACCTGTTTCTTTCAGCGCTTTAACCTTCCCAAAAAGTGTTATTAAACTCTTGTTTTAAAGAGAGGTTCCTCCGTCTAAAGTAATGGTTTGACCGGTCATGAATTGGGTATTGTCTGAGGCCAACCACACTACAGCATCTGCAATTTCTTCAGCTCTTCCATACCGTTTCATAGGAATTACACTCTTTAAAACTGCATCCATTTCTGGCTTCGCATTGATGAGCTGGGTTAATAAAGCAGACTCTGTATATCCGGGGCAAACTGCATTTACACGGATATTTTTAGTCGCATATTCCATCGCTACCGATTTGGTCATTCCTACAACGGCAAATTTACTGGCACTATAACTGATATTGTTTGGGGAGGCTTTTAAACCCGCCAAAGAGGCAATGTTTACAATGTTACCGCCTCCTTGTTTTAAAAATTGTACCAAAGCAACTTTCATACAATAAAAGACACCGGTTTGATTTACGGCAATGACCTTGTCCCAATCTTTTAAGGTTGACTGGTGTGTTCTTAATAAGTTAGGTCCAATTCCAGCATTGTTTACAATGACGTCCAATCTTCCAAATTCTTTCACCGTTTGCGCAACTAAGTTTTCTACGGCTTCAAAACTGGTAACATCTGCAGGGATTGAAATTGCTTTCCCGCCCTCTTCTAGGATGATTTTAACCACTTCTTTCGCAGCGGCTTCTTGCCGATCTGAAACAACCACGGTTGCACCAAATTTCGCAAAGTGAATTGCTGTTGCTTTTCCAATTCCAGATCCTGCACCTGTAACGATGACTATTTTATTTTTTACTTCCATATTTATTTACAAAATATTAGTTTTGATTTTGACAATGCAGCGGCTCTTAATGCTCTTGGGTACTCCTTCATTTGTAGCAACTTAAAAAATTCATTTTTGTTGGCATACTTCACAATTAAAACCTCGTCCCATAATTGCGCACCTTTGTCTCCTATAATTGTAGCCATCGGCTTTCCTTTAAAAACGATGGTAGCTGCTACCTTCATAAAAAATGGCGTTGCTGCTTCCATATATGCTTTATAAGTTTCTTTTCCTGATTTTCCTGTTTCTGAAACTTGGTCCTTATACTGTAAATAATTCATCATGAACACCGGGCTATTTTCATCAAAATTTGATAAAATCTGCAATTCTTCCGTATTCACTTCTTGATGATTATTGTCCATTTTTAATCAATTTTGTTCGTTTTTATCGACTTTATGGCTAATTTACAGCATAATTCGGCTGCTTTGTTCAAATTAGCAAAACGTGGATCTGTGGTCCAACCTTGTTGATATCGATAATAAATTTGTTGGGCAATGACGGCTATTTTAAACAATCCGTACACATAATAAAAAACTAAATTATCAATAGATCTTCCAGATTTCTCCGCATACATTTTTGCAATTTCGCTTCGTATTGGATTGCCTTCAAAAATAGTAGGTGAAGGAATTCCTTGTTTCACAAAATCGTGATCGGTAGCCACAGTCCAATACCCTAGAGAGGTCCCTAAATCCATTAAAGGATCTCCTAACGTTGCCATTTCCCAATCTAAAATCGCAGTAACCTCTTGCCACGAATCGTCTTTAAATACAACATTGTCGTACTTATAATCGTTGTGAATTAAGCAATGATCGTAGGTTTTAGGCTGGTTTTCTTCCATCCATTGCATTACAAGTTCCGCTTCTGGATAGTTGTCTGTCTTTGCTTTTAAATACTGTTTTCCCCAGTTGGTCACCTGCCTTGCTACATAGCCTTCTGGTCTTCCTAAATCATTCAATCCAATGGCTTTATAGTCTACGCTATGCAAGGCAACTAAAGTATCTAACCACGAGTTTGCGATGGTTTTATACTCTTTGGGGGCTATCTTTCTTTGTTTGGCTTCTTTAAAATTTAAAATGATGCCTTCCATTTTTTCCATTACGTAAAACGGGCTTCCTAAGATAGTTGCATCTTCTGAAAAAGCATGCATTTTTGGTACCTTCGGATATGCGGTTTCCAAACCACTTTGCACTTTAAATTCGCGTCCCATATCATGGCCTCTTTTAATAGCGCCAATCGGTGGTTTTCTTAATACATATTCTTTATTTTCAATTTGCAACAGATAGGTTAAATTAGAGAAACCATGGGTAAACTGTTCCACATACAAGTCACTTTCAACCGAATTAATTAAGTGATGTTCTTGCATGAATTTCTTCAACAAAACCACATTCAGCTCCTCTCCTTTTCGAACGTTTTGGTGCTTCATTTTTATTGGTTTCCGTATTTCTTAACACAACTTTTCCCCAATTGATATAGGTGTACTTCATCAGGGCCGTCAGCCAAACGCAACATTCTTGCAATGGCAAAATAATGAGGCAAATAGGTATCGGGTCCTACGCCTTTTCCACCCAAAATTTGCATGGCACGATCAATGACTTTTAACGCCATATTTGGGGCTACAATTTTAATCATTGCAATGATATCTTTTGCGGCTTTATTGCCCAATTTATCCATTTTATCGGCTGCAGAAAGGGTTAACAATCTTGCTTGTTCTATGTCACATTGCGACAATGCAATTTCATGTCGGATGCTGCTATACTCGTAAAATTTCTTTCCAAAAGTGGCTCTTTCTAAGGTTCTTTGTGACATGGTTTCTAAGGCGTATTGTGCCATACCCACCAATCGCATACAGTGGTGAATTCGACCTGGTCCTAAGCGTCCTTGTGCAATTTCAAAACCTCTGCCTTCTCCTAAAATTAAGTTTTCTTTGGGTACGCGTACATTGGTCAGCTGAATTTCTGCGTGTCCTTCTGGTGAATCATAAAATCCTAAAACTGAAAGTGGTCTGATGATTTCTAATCCGGGAGTATCCATCGGAACCAACACCATACTTTGTTGCTCATGTCTTGCCGCATTTACATCGGTTTTTCCCATAACAATGGCCACCTTACAGTGGGGGTCCATGGCGCCGGAAGACCACCATTTCCTTCCATTAATTACATATTCATCTCCCTCTAAAACAATAGCGGTTTCAATATTGGTAGCATCGGAAGAAGCAACTTCTGGTTCTGTCATTAAAAATGCAGAACGAATTTCACCATTCATTAAAGGAGTCAACCATCTTTCTTTTTGCACTGCATTTCCGTATTTTGCTAAAACTTCCATGTTTCCAGTATCAGGTGCAGAGCAGTTGAAAATTTCTGAAATCCAGATTTTTTCTCCCATAATTTCTGCCAAGGGTGCGTATTCTAAATTGGTCAACCCTGGACTTAAATCGCCATAATTATTCGGCAAAAACAAGTTCCACAAACCAGCTTCTTTGGCTTTCTTTTTCAACATTTCTATTTTAGGAAAACGTTGCCACATGTTGTTTGTATCACTTTGAAAAGCGATGTATTCTTTTTCTATAGGAACAATATGTTCTTCAATAAAAGCGCTTAACCTTTGTTGTAATTCAAGTGATTTTTCTGAGTATTCGAAATTCATAATTCGGTTTCGTTTTTTAAAGTGGCAACTCTGTTTCCAAAATCACTCTTTATAGATTGGTTTTTTAGTTATCCAGCAATCATATAACCACCATCTGCAGTATAAACACCTCCGGTCATATAACCACCTGCATCAGAAGCTAACAAACACGCCAAACCGACCATTTCTTCTGGCATTCCCATGCGTTCGCTTGGGAGTGTTTTTTGAATTTTTCCGAGTATTTTTTCGTTTTGCCAAAGTGCTGCACTAAATTTTGTTTTGATCAATCCTGGGCAAATAGCATTAACACGAATGCCATGTTTTCCCCATTCTTTTGCCTGATTTTTTGACAACATTAAAATGGCTGCTTTACTGGTACTGTAAATTCCTAAACCAAATCCTGGGGTCAATGCTTCTACGGAAGCTATATTGATAATACTTCCATTTTTATGGGCTTTCAAATGCGGCAATACGAGGTTTGACAAACTCCAAGGAGCTTTTACATTGACCTCCATGATTTTATCAAATATCGCTGGATCTACATCTTCTATGGGTCCAAAAACAGGATTGATTGCGGCATTATTTACTAAAATATCAATGCGGCCAAATGCCCCAATTGTTTGTGTTACCAAGTTTTCTCGTTGGTCTGCTTTCCCAATATGGCATGCAATTCCGATGGCTTTTAATCCGGCTAATTGAAATTCATTGGCAACGGCATCACAGGCTTCTTGACTTCTACTTGAAATGACTACTTGCGCGCCATTTTCTGCCAACCCTTTGGCTATTGCTTTTCCAATTCCTTTACTAGACCCTGTAACAATAGCTACTTTTCCTTCTAAATTAAATTGTTTCGAAATTAATGTCATTATAGAATGTATTCTTTGTCTTGTTTGATAGTTAATACCTCATCACTCATTAATGAAGTTGCTAAAGAGCTTGTTTTTGGAAGTTCATATTTGAAATAAAACTTCATGGTATGAATTTTACTTTCATAGAAATTTATATCATATTTTAAATCTCCGGACGCTATGGCGTCTTTTGCGTTCACCCCCATTTCTAACCACAACCAACTTAAGACCACCAAACTCATGTATTCCATGAATAAATTGGCATCCGATAAATAGCGTTCGTAATCTCCTTTCATCGCAAAAGGCGTTAATTTTTGTAGTATTTCTTGTGACAATTTCAACGTACTTGCTAATTCTTTTGCATAGGGCGCTAATTCTGGATGTTGAGACGCCTGTGTAATTGTTTGCATAATTTCTGCGGCTAGCAATTCTAGGGCTTTCCCGTTTTGTAAGGTTACTTTTCTTCCTAATAAATCTTGCGATTGAATTCCTGTTGTTCCTTCATATAAGGCCGAAATTCGAATATCTCTATAATATTGTTGTAATGTAAAATCGGTACAAAAGCCATAGCCACCTAAAACTTGCAATCCGTTATTAACAGATACTGAACCTGCTTCCGATGGAAAAGTTTTTACAATTGGAATGATCATTTCTAGCAATAAATTATATTTTTCTTTTTCTTCTTTATCTGAAGAAGCGTGAATAATATCATGGTATTTAGACGCTAATAAAACCAAACTTAAAGATCCTTCTGCAATCGATTTTTGCAACAACAACATTCTTCTTACATCGGGATGTTCGATAATTAAACTTTGTTTTTCTGTTAGATTCTTCTTCCCTGTGCTTGTTAATTTTCTTCCTTGTGGTCTTTCATTTGCATACTGTAAAGAGGTTCTGTAAGCGGCCATTGTAATAGCTGCAGCACCTCTACCTACAGCAATTCTTGCAGCATTCATCATTAAAAACATTTGTGCCAACCCTTTGTTTTCATCACCAACAAGCCAACCTCTACAGTCGTCTGTATCACCAAAACCTAAATGCGTGGTACAATATCCTCGTTGTCCCATTTTCTGAAAATCAGCAACGGTTAAGACGTCGTTGTATTCCAAAGTCCCATCTGCCTTGGGTCTGTTTTTAGGAACCACAAATAACGAAATTCCTTTCGTTCCTTGAGGCGCTCCTTCTATTCTTGCCAATACCAAATGCACAATATTATCTGCATATTGATGGTCTCCTCCAGAAATAAATATTTTTTGTCCCGATATTTTATAAAAACCATCGGCGGTTGGTGTTGCTTTAGTAACAATGTCTGACAAAGAACTTCCAGCTTGGGGTTCTGTCAAACACATGGTTCCTCCCCAAGCTCCAGAAAGCATGTTTGGAACATAGGTTTCATTTAGGGTTTTGCTTCCAAATTCAATAATTAATTCTGCAGCTCCTTGGGTTAAACCTACATAACCTGGAAGGTGGTTGTTGGCAGCATCCATAATATAAACGGCTGCTTGGTGTGCCATGAAGGGAATTTGCATTCCTCCAGCATCATAATCAAAAGAGGCGGAAATAATTCCTAATTCTCCTCCTTTTTTCATCATGACATCTACTTGCTTGTGAACCATAACAGTTCCATTTTTATGGTGCGCAGGCGTTTCATCCATTTCTTTCAAATATGGATACAACTCTCTATCAGAAAATTCTTTGGCAGATTCTATGAACAAATCTAAAGATTCCATGTCATGGTCTTCAAATCGTTCTCTTGTCAGTAAGTCTTCTAATTTCCGAACATCATAAAGTATATATTTTAAAGTGTCTAAGTCAATATACTTTTTCGGCATTTTTTTGAAGTTTTATAGTTGATTTTTTATTTTATTCAGTGCTGATTTTACTGCTTCTAATCTACTAATAATTTCATGATTTTTGACAATTTCATCCGGATTTTTCTTTAGCTTCTGTTTGGCCCCTTCTAATGTAAAACCGCGTTCTTTTACTAAATTAAAGATTAGCTTGAAATTCTGAATGTCTTCTTGGGTAAAAAGCCGATTGCCTTTGGCGTTCTTTTTGGGTTTAATGATTGTAAATTCTTTTTCCCAAAAACGAATTAAAGAGGTATTAACATCAAATGCTTTTGCAACTTCGCCAATTTTATAATATCTTTTTTCTGGTAATTCTATGTGCATGAAACCTAATTAATCGAATGATTGTCCTTCTTCTGAAGACTGTTGAATGGCTAAAAATTCTTCAGGAGTTAAATCTCCATAATAGAAACTGATTGGGTTCAAAGCTTTACCGTTTTTATGCACCTCATAATGTAAGTGGGGTGCAACAGACAGTCCGGTACTTCCTACATACCCAATAATATCGCCTCTTCGAACTTGCTGCCCACGTCTCACTACCATTTTGCTCATATGTGCATAAATGGATTTGTACCCGTAACCGTGGTCAATATAAACAACTTTACCAAACGTACTACTTCTTTGGGCTCTATATATTTTTCCATTTCCAGATGCATATATGGGAGTTCCTCTTGGTGCTGTAAAATCCATTCCTTTATGAAGTTTCCTGATTTTTAAAATCGGATGCATTCTCATTTTAAAGCCAGATGCAACATAAAAAGAGCCCTTTTTTATTGGAAGTACTGCTGGAATTGACGCTAGCATTTTTTCTTTTTCTTTTGCCAATGAGACGATTTCGTCTAAAGACTGAGACTGAACGGCTATCTGTTTGGATAATATATCTACATTTTTCGTGAGCCCTTTGATCATTTCAGAATTATCAAAACCATCAAGCGCTTTGTATCTATTGACCCCACCAAAACCTGCTTTTCGCACATCGTCGGATATTGGGTCTGCTTCAAAATAAGTACGGTAAATGTTATTATCTCTTTCTTGAAGTTGCCCTAAAATGGTCGCACTTTCATCTAACCGTTTGTTAATTAATGTATAATGTAGTTTTAAATTCTCAAGCTCATCTTTATCTGCCCGATGTGCTGGCGTTATAATCACTTGACTCAGTCCTACAAAACCAATAAACATCACTAACGATGTTCCTAAAATTAAAAAAATAGAGCGCTTAAAATAATCACTTTTTTTCTTCTCTATTTTTCTGTAAGACAAGGTGTCCGCATCATAAAAATATTTTACTTTTGCCATAATCTTAAATATACTATTTTTGTTTTTTTAAACTGATTTTCGAAAAGAAAACTTTTCAAATTTACAAAATTTTTACAACTCCTTTTTTTAGTTGTTATATTTTAAAAAAAATGAACCTAATTCTTTCAATCTGAAACCATTTATTTTTATGAAATCTCAAGAAATCCGTGCTCAATTTTTAGATTTTTTCAAAGAAAAATCTCATACGATTGTACCCTCGGCTCCAATGGTTACGAAAGATGACCCAACATTACTTTTTGTGAATTCTGGGATGGCACCCTTTAAAGAATTTTTCTTAGGCAATGGAAAACCAAAAAGCAATCGACTTGCCGATTCTCAAAAATGTTTGCGTGTTTCAGGAAAACACAATGATCTTGAAGAGGTTGGTTATGACACCTATCATCATACTTTATTTGAAATGTTAGGAAACTGGTCTTTTGGAGATTATTTTAAAAAAGAAGCCATTTCTTGGGCTTGGGAGCTACTAACGGAAGTGTATAAAATTGACAAAGACATTTTATATGTCAGTATTTTTGAAGGAAGTGATGATGCAGACAAGCTTCCTTTAGACCAAGAAGCTTATGACTTGTGGAAAGAATTGATTCCAGAAAATAAAATTGTAAAAGGAAATAAAAAAGATAACTTTTGGGAAATGGGCGAGCAAGGACCTTGCGGACCCTGTTCTGAAATTCATGTTGATCTTCGTTCTGAAGAAGAAAAAGCGAAAACTCCAGGAATCGCATTGGTGAATATGGACCATCCACATGTGGTGGAAATATGGAACCTTGTTTTTATGCAATACAACAGAAAAGCAAATGGTAGTTTAGAAAATTTACCGCACAAACATATTGATACTGGTATGGGATTTGAGCGTTTGTGTATGGCTTTACAAGGAGTGAAATCCAATTATGACACCGATGTTTTTCAACCCATTATTAAACAAATAGAAAAAATTACAAACACAACCTATGGTGCAAACCAGCAACAAGACGTTGCTATACGTGTCATAGCAGATCATGTAAGAGCCGTTGCTTTCTCTATTGCAGATGGTCAATTACCAAGTAACACTGGGGCGGGGTATGTAATTCGAAGAATTCTAAGAAGAGCGGTTCGTTATGGGTTTACTTTCCTAGATAAAAAAGAACCTTTTATATATCAATTAGTGGCGATACTCTCTGAACAAATGGGGGCTGCTTTTCCTGAGATTTCAGGACAAAAACAATTGATTGAAAACGTTATTAAAGAAGAAGAAAACTCCTTTTTAAGAACCTTAGATCAAGGATTAATTTTATTGGACAAAATCATTGAAAATGCCAACGCTAAAGAAATTTCTGGAGACAAAGTTTTTGAACTGTATGATACGTTTGGTTTCCCAGTAGATTTAACGGCTTTAATTCTTTCTGAAAAGGGATTCACTTTAGATGAAAAAGGATTTAAAAACGAATTGCAAAAACAAAAAAACAGATCGAAAGCTGCTAGTGAAATGTCTACCGAGGATTGGACCCTTTTAGCTGAAGAAGGTACTGAAGAATTTATTGGATATGATACTTTAAGTGCCGACGTAAAACTTACACGTTACAGAAAAGTCGTTTCTAAAAAAGAGGGGGAAATGTTTCAATTGGTATTCGATGCAACACCTTTTTATCCAGAAGGGGGCGGACAAGTTGGTGACAAAGGCTTTTTCGAAGATTCTCAAGGAAACCAAATTGCAATTTTAGACACCAAAAAAGAAAACAATGTTATCATTCATTTCACAAAAAAATTGCCAAAAGAAGTCAATGACATCTTCAAAGCAACAGTGAATGAAAAAATACGAGAGAACACCGCTTGTAACCATACAGCAACCCATCTCTTGCACGAGGCGTTAAGAGAGGTCTTAGGTATTCACGTAGCGCAAAAAGGTTCAGCTGTAAATGCCAACTATTTGCGTTTTGACTTTTCTCACTTTTCAAAAGTAACAGCTGAAGAATTAAAGGCTGTTGAAGCTTATGTAAATGCGAAAATAGCGATGCAACTTCCGTTAGAAGAAAGCAGAAATGTTTCTATGGAAAAGGCAATCGCCGATGGAGCTATGGCGTTGTTTGGAGAAAAATATGGCGATACGGTTCGTGCTATAAAATTTGGCAATTCGATTGAATTGTGTGGTGGAACACATGTGAAAAACACAGGAGATATTTGGCATTTTAAAATAAAATCGGAAGGCGCTGTTGCTGCTGGAATTCGACGAATTGAAGCAATTACAAATGAAGCGGTAAAGGATTTTTATGATGATAACAATCAAGCTTTAAACCAAATAAAAGAATTACTAAACAATGCGAAAGCACCTGTAAAAGCTGTTCAGAAATTACAGGATGAAAATACTGCTTTGCAAAAACAAATAGAGCAACTCCTGAGGGACAAAGCGAAAAATGTAACGGGAGAGATTATAAATCAACTTCAAGAAATAAACGGCGTACAATTTTTGGCCACTAAGGTAGACTTGGATGCAAATGGAATCAAAACTTTGGCTTTTGATTTGGGTAAAAAACATCCCAACTTGTTTTTAGTATTTGCAACTGCGCCAACGAATGAAAAAGCAATGTTGACCTGTTATATTTCTAAGGAATTAGTGAACGAACGTGGTTACGATGCTGGAAAAGTAGTCCGAGAATTAGGGAAATTCATTCACGGAGGTGGTGGTGGACAAAATTTCTTTGCAACTGCAGGAGGTAAAAATCCTGGAGGAATTCCGCAAGCACTAGAGAGTGCAAAGGAGTATCTAAGTTAAAAAAAATGATTTTACAAACAAAAGTACCTTTACAGAAAGAAGCTAAAAACCCCATTTCTTATGCTTCTAAAATAGTACTTTTAGGTTCTTGTTTTTCGGAAAACATTGGAGATCAATTAAATTATTTCAAATTTCAAACAATTCAAAATCCTTTTGGAATTTTATTCCATCCAAAAGCAATCAAAGAACTGGTTGCAAATGCAATTCATGAAAAAACATATACTGAAACTGATTTGGTTTTTCAAAATGAACGATGGCATTGTTTTGATGCACATTCGAAACTCAGTGCCCCTGAAAAAAAAGATGTTTTATCACAACTAAACAAAGCTATTACCTCAACAAATACTGCCTTGAAAGAGGCTACACACCTAGTCATTACACTTGGTACGTCTTGGGTCTATCGAGATACAGCAACGCATAAAATCGTTGCCAATTGCCATAAAATTCCACAAAAAAAATTTTCGAAAGAGTTACTAAGCGTTCAGGAAGTTACTGAAACATTATCCGAGATTATTACATTGATCCAATCCGTAAACGCTTCCATAAATATCATTTTTACGGTTTCACCAGTTCGTCATTTAAAGGATGGTTTTGTGGAAAACACACAAAGTAAATCGCATTTAATAGCAGGAATACAAACGTTGATTAGCAACTCCAAAAGCAACCTACATTACTTTCCAAGCTATGAAATAATGATGGATGAATTGCGTGATTACCGCTTTTATTCGGAAGATCTAATTCATCCAAACACCACTGCAATTCGGTATATCTGGGAACGTTTTACAACCACTTGGATTGATGAAAAAGCCGCAGAGATGATGCAAGAAATAAACACCATCCAAAAAGGATTGTCGCACAGACCATTTGATGTAAACAGTGTACAACATCAAAAATTCTTAACGAATTTGTCATCAAAAATTGCAAAAATAGCAACGGAGTTTCCACTGATCAAATTCTAAAAAAAACTTTATTCGACTACGTATTGATCTACATTTTGCCAAGGTCCGCCGTTAATTGCATCCAAACCATTGCTTACTAAAAACTGTGTTGCTTGCGAACTGCGGGCTCCACTTCTACAAACTGCAATAATTGGTTTGTCCCAAGATCTAATTTCTTCTAGGCGCAAAGGCACTGTTGTTAATACAATGTGTTTCGCTTGTTTTCCATGTGCTTCATCCCATTCTTCAAGAGTTCTAACATCTAAAATAACTGCGCCTTTCGTTAAATATTCTTTTACGTCGTTTGTTTCCTTTTTCTGACTGAAGATTCCAAATAATCCCATAATATATCTTTAATTGTTTTTAATTTTTATTAATTGTAGTCCATTTTCAATTAATTTTTGAAAAGAAACATTCTTTTGTAATTTTAGTAAATATTGGTAGATTTCTTCTGAAAAATCACATTTATTTTCAACAGATAACTCATAAATTTCCAACGGTAAAAGCCAATCTGAAGGATACTCGTTAATCAGCGTATTAAAAATGTTTTTTAGTGCTTTTGATTGGATTGGAGAATCCGCTCTGATGGCACGAACTTGCGCATACAATGCGTATAATTTTTCTTCTTTTGCAGTGTAGGTTATTTTTTTTGTTTTTGTTTCAGAGACTTTAGATAGGTCTTCAAAAGAACTGTGATCTGCAGCACCAGAATAAGCAGAAACCACTTCTTTTCCAATCGCCATATCATAAGTTCCCCAACTGGGCTCAAAAAGGATTTGATCTTGAAAAGTAACCGTACAATCAGTAAAGGAAATTAATAAAATTTTACCCCTTAAATCGCGGGTTCCAGTAATGGCTTTTCCTTCGATTTTTACACCACTTTCAAATTCTAATTTTATGAATTCGCCTTCATAAATTCCATACGCTCTTAAGTCTCTCGGACTCATGTCTTCGATTTGTAGATTGATTCCTTTTAGTTTTCCTATTGGACTTCCAAAACCATTTTTGTGATGTGAGACACCGTGACCAATTAATTCTTTATCTCTTGAAGCAAGTGCGGTTGGTCCTGATGTTTGAAAGTAAGCTACTTGATTGTCTTTATGTTTAATAACGTTTGTAAAAATACCTGAAATTTGAACCCCTGTACTCAGTTCAATTGTTCCTAGATTTTTAGAATTTATAACTTTTTGGACCCCATTCAACCCCCCTGTTCTCAATGCCATTGTATTTGCAAACTCTTCTAAAACCAAACTTAAATAAGCAAAATCTGGGGTTACAAATAATTGTGGTTGCGGTTTTGTAATGTCAAAATTTAAGGTTGCTGCTGCAATTGAATAGGGTCTTTTTTCTACTGCGTCTTGCATGCACCAGTCACTTTCGCCAATCGATGATAGCAAACCTGCTCCATAAATTTTAGGTGCGTCAACAGTTCCAATCAATCCATATTCTACCGTCCACCAATGTAAATTTCTAATTTTTGCCATCTCAGACAATTCCCCCATATTTTCTTGTAAGTATTCTACCTGTTTTTGGGCTGCTATTATTTCTTTTTCTGGTGAATTGGGATTCTCTTTTAAAATAGACAACAGTCGAATTGCTTCATACATTTCATAATCCTTTGCAGACGAAATTGCTTTACTTCCAATTTCTCCAAAACGCCTTAAATATTCTGCATATTCTGGATTTGCAATGATTGGCGCATGTCCTGCAGCTTCATGAATAATATCGGGTGCGGGTGTATAAGCGATGTGATTAATCGTTCTCATATCAGAAGCAATTACCAACACATTGTAAGCCTGAAATTCCATAAATGCGTTGGGAGGTATAAAACCATCTACTGAAACCGCTGCCCAACCAATTTCTTTTAAAATACGGTTCATCCCATCCATTCTTGGGATTTCATCTACAGAAATACCCGTAGCTTCTAGACCTTTTACATAAGATTCATGTGCCACCCTACTTAAATAATCAATATTCATACGCATTACATACCTCCAAACTGCTTGATTTTGAGATGTATATTCATTGTACGGTTGATTTACAACAAATTTGTGCAAATGTTTTGGCAACTTTCGAGTAACGTTGTTTAACACAAAATGAGACTTCATAAATATCCTTTTAAGACTATGTAAATTTACATCTTTTTTTAAGATTCTATTTCCGCATTTAATAGATTTTATCTTTTTAATTTGCCCAAGATTTGCTACTTATTTTATAACGACTAAATGATTTAAAATGAGTTTTGAAGATACTGTCTGTATCGGCAATGATTGCAAGCATAAAAGGGAATAAAAGAAATTGTATTTCAATATTTGATAAAACAAAAAAATAAAGAGTTGCGCTCCTACTGCGCTAAATTTTGAAAACAAGGCTAGAGAAAAAGAACTCGAAATATTTCGAAATAAGATGCACCGAGATTTTAAAAAAAAGTACTTACAAAGGTGATCTTCTTATTGAGTATAATTGCATTGTTAATTTACGGTATCGGTTTCGTAGAAAAATAGAAAATCAATAAAAAATCTTTCTTATTTTTACCTTTTAAACTGGTAAAATGAACAAAAAAGTAATCTTGATGATTTTGGATGGATGGGGAATCACACAAGACCCAAAAGTATCCGCCATTTACAATGCAAAAACACCCTATATCAACTCTTTATACAATAAGTATGCGCATGCATCACTGAGGACGGATGGAGAACATGTTGGACTGCCCGAAGGTCAAATGGGAAACTCTGAGGTGGGGCACATGAATCTAGGAGCTGGTAGGATCGTCTATCAGAACTTAGCACGCATTAATAAAGCGGTAAAAGAAAAGACATTAGGAAAAGAAAAAGCGTTATTAGATACTTTTAAGTATGCAAAAGAAAACAATAAAAAAGTCCATTTATTAGGATTAGTTTCTGATGGTGGAATTCACTCTCATATCAATCATTTAAAAGGAATTTTAGACATTGCAAAAGAACAGGAAGTAGCCAATGTATTTGTACATGCTTTTTCTGATGGTCGTGATTGTGATCCGAAATCTGGAGGAAAATTCATCAATGATCTTCAAGATTATATGAAAGAATCTACTGGAGAATTGGCTTCTGTAACAGGACGTTATTACGCAATGGATAGAGACAATAGGTGGGAACGAATCAAAATAGCCTATGATGGTTTGGTCAATGGAGTGGGTACAACAACCAAAGATGTTGTTGCCGCAATTCAACAAAATTATGATGCTGGATTGACAGACGAATTTCACAAACCCATCCTTATTACGGATGAAGAGAATCAACCAAAAGCACAAATCAAAGAAGGTGATGCAGTGCTCTTTTTCAATTATAGAACAGACAGAGGTAGAGAATTAACAAATGCACTCTCGCAAAATGATTTTCCTGAAGAGGAAATGAAAAAATTAGATTTGTACTTTACCACCATTACCTTGTATGATGAAAGTTTTCAAAACATCAATGTAATTTACAAAAACGATAATATAAAAAATACTTTAGGGGAAGTAATTTCTAGAGCGGGTAAGAAGCAAATTAGAATTGCAGAAACAGAGAAATACCCACACGTAACCTTCTTCTTTTCGGGAGGACAAGAAGCTCCTTTTAATGGAGAGTCTCGTATTTTAAAAAACTCACCAAAAGTAGCAACCTATGATTTGCAGCCAGAAATGAGTGCCTATGAATTAACGGATGCTTTGTGTGAAGACTTAGAAAAAGCGACCGCAGATTTTGTCTGTTTAAATTTTGCCAATGGCGATATGGTAGGTCATACTGGAATTATGGAAGCTGCTATTAAAGCCTGTGAAACTGTTGACACTTGTGCGAAAACAGTGATTGAAACAGGATTAAAAAATGGATACACAACCCTATTGATCGCAGATCATGGAAACTGTGAAACCATGATAAATCCGGATGGAAGTCCGAACACAGCACACACCACAAATCCAGTTCCTTTTGTACTTATTGATGAAGATTTAAAATCGATAAAAAATGGTATCTTGGGCGATATTGCACCAACAATTTTAGATTTAATGGGCATTGAGCAACCCTCAGAAATGACACAAAAATCGCTATTATAATTTTTAAAAAACACACATGAAAAAAATACTTTTAATTGCATTCATCGGAATTTTCACTTCTTGTAATGCGCAACAAAAAACAACTGCGGTAAAAGACCAATCAGGTAATTTAATTGGTATCGCAGATAAAGAGTCTTTCAATCAAGCACCTTTTAAGGCTTGGTTTGATCAGAAATTTAAAACCTACACTCCAGAAGCAGGAACGATTACTTCTTTAAAAACAGCTTTGAAAGGAATTACCATTAAAGGATTTATGGGAACCTGGTGCGGCGATAGTAAAAGAGAAACACCTCGTTTTTTCAAAATTTTGGAACTGGCTGATTTTGAAATGACTAATTTTGAATTGGTAACAGTAAATCGTTCTAAAAAAACACCCGATAACTTACAAGCAGGATTGAATATTTTTAAAGTACCTACATTTATCTTTTATAAAGACGGCAAAGAAATAGGCCGCTATGTAGAATATGCAAGAGTTTCTTTGGAAAAAGATATTTTAAAAATTGTATCAGGCATGCCGTACAAACATTCTTACGATCGAAGTAAGTAATAGCACATTTTTGCATTTTATTTAAAATTAAATATCGGCGTCATTCTTAAGAATGACGCCGATATTCGTTAACTCAATGACGCTTCAATAAAGAAATTATTTTTCGTGTTTTTCAACGAAAACTTCTTTCTCTTATTTCTTTAAATTAGAGTAACTTTGTGGCATAATTTTTTCAAGATGATTATCGTAAAAACAAGAGAAGAAATAGAAATCATGCGCGAGAGTGCTTTAGTAGTTTCTAAAACATTAGGAATGCTTGCTAGCGAAGTAAAACCGGGTGTAACGACATTATATTTAGACAAATTAGCCGAAGATTTCATAAGAGCTGAAGGAGCAATCCCTGGTTTTTTAGGTTTGTATGACTTTCCAAATACGCTTTGCATGAGTCCCAATGCACAAGTTGTTCACGGAATCCCAAATAAAACGCCTTTAAAAGAAGGTGATATTATCTCTATTGATTGTGGTGCTTTAAAAAATGGTTTTTATGGGGATCATGCATATACGTTTGCAGTAGGTGAAATTGCTGATGACGTAAAAAAATTATTAGACGTTACTAAGCAAAGTTTGTACGAAGGAATTCGCAATTTTAAAGCGGGAAATCGAGTGGGTGATGTAGGATATGCAATTCAAAAATATACCGAAGACCGGGGGTATGGTGTGGTAAGAGAATTGGTAGGCCATGGACTTGGAAGAACAATGCACGAAGATCCAGAAATGCCAAACTATGGAAAAAGAGGAAGAGGCAAGAAATTTACAGAGGGAATGGTTGTTGCTATTGAACCAATGACAAATCTTGGAACTCACAAGATTAGACAGCATTCAGATGGTTGGACAATTACTACATTAGACAACAAACCTTCCGCACATTTCGAACATGATGTTGCTATTGTAAATGGCAAACCAGAATTGCTTTCTACGTTTAAATACGTACATGATGCCTTGGGAATTGTGAGTAATGAAGAAGACGAGTTTAGACAATAAATTTTATAGACACTAATTTTTCTAATTTCACTAAAAAAAAATGAACACTTTAATTTACAAACAAGATTCTTGTGCTATTATAGGGGTTTGTATTAGAGTACAGAAACAAACTTTAAATTATTTAGCAGCGTCAAAAGTGAAATTAGGTTTACACGTAAATTTTGGAGAAGATCGTTTAACCAGCAAAAGAACTGTTTTGTGAAATTTGTATAATTCATGTCTCTATTTAAAATCATCTTAAACACTCTACCACGCCCTTTATTAATAAAGGCTAGTTATTTGGTAAGTCCGATAATCCGTTTTTATTTAAAAGGAAATCGTTTTACAGATCCGATCGATGGAAAAAGTTTTCGGAAATTCCTTCCTTATGGCTACGGAAAACAGCGCGAAAATGCACTTTCTCCCTCTACCTTATCTTTGGAAAGACATCGATTAATGTGGCTGTTTTTAAGAGATGAAACCTCCTTCTTTACTGCTAAAAAGAAACAGAAAGTACTACACATTGCACCTGAACAATGTTTTCTAAATCGCTTTAGGAAACAAGAAAATTTAGACTATATCACCTCCGATTTAGAATCGCCCATCGCAGATGTAAAAGCAGATATTTGTGATCTGCCCTTTGAAGACGATGCGTTTGATATTGTTTTTTGCAATCATGTTTTAGAACATATTACAGATGACACGAAAGCCATGCAGGAATTGTATCGAATTTTGAAGCCAAAAGGAATGGGGATATTCCAAATTCCTCAAGAGCTCTCAAGAAACAAAACATTTGAAGACGATAGCATTACAGACCGGAAAGATCGTGCAAAAATATTTGGGCAATATGACCATGTAAGAGTCTATGGTCGGGATTATTTTGACAAGTTGCGAACTGTTGGGTTTAAGGTTGACGAAATCGACTATACAAAGAAAATTGAAGAAAAAGAGTTAGAACGATTTTGCTTAATGAAAGGTGAAATTTTGCCTGTGTGCTATAAGCCATCATCGTAATTAGAATAACTGGCAAGATTTTGTTGGGCATCTATATAAATTAAAATGGCTTTTATTTCCGTATGCTTTTCTAGAAATAGTTTTGTTTTCTCAACACCCATTGCCATAAATGCTGTTGCATACGCATCCACATCTGCACAGTCTATTGCTGCGATTACAGAAACACTTAGCAAATTACTTTCGGTTGCAAAACCTGTTTTAGGGTTTATGGTATGTACATACTTTTGACCATTCTCAGCAATTCTAAATTTTCTGTAATTTCCGGAAGTAGCCATCGAATTGTTCGACAAATTAATAATTGTAAAGGCATCATTGACATCGGTTATAACTGGATTTTGAAGTTGAACTCGCCATGGCTTATCCTTTTTCTTAACTCCTTTTGCTCGGATCTCTCCGCCAATTTCAATCATATAGTTTGCGATCTGTTGTTGGTCTAAAAAGCGGGCAACAACATCAATTCCAAAACCTTTCCCGATGGAATTAAAATCCAGATAAATCCCAGGATCTTTTTTGATGACTTTGTGATTGACGACTTGAATCTTATCAAACCCAACCAATTTCATTTGTTTTTGAACCTCCAAAGTGTCTAGGTTTCGTTTTTCATTTTTAGGTCCAAAACCCCAAGCATTGACCAAGTTTCCAACAGTAGGATCAAAATAACCATCTGTTTTTATGTGAATTTCTTTCGATTTTTTTAACAATTCTAAAAGAATAGCGTCTGCAACTACAGAAGTATCTCCTTTGTTTATTAAAGAAATATCTGAAGAAGGCAAGTAGGTAGATATTGACCTGTTGAACAAATAAAATAAACTATCGATCGACTTTTGATAATTGACAGTGGTATTTTGACAAACAATCTTATAAGTAGTCCCAAAAACATTCCCTGTTAATGTAAGGTTTGTTGCTTTTGGTTTGGATTCGCATGCAAAAAGAACAGCTAGTAAAAAGGGGACTAGAAAAAAACGTTTCATATCATTTTAATTTTCAATCAAAAATAGTACTTAAAATTTTCACAAAATAAAATTTATCTAACTAATTGTAACTGCTTTTTATTAGCTTTGTATTTAAAATTAATCCTTCAGAAAATGAAAAAAATCACCTTACTCCTTTTATTAGGAATTGTATCAAGCGCATGTGTATCTAAAAAAGATTTTGTTGCTTTACAAAGCAAGCATGACAACAAAGCAACTCAGTTAGTAGACCTCAAAGCAGATTTGCAAAAATGTATTATTGAAAAGAACAACGACGATGCCAAGGCATTAGCTTTAGCAGAACAAGTTAAATCTTTAAAAGAGGATAAAAAAACAGCTTTAAAACAAGTTGAAAACTTAACTGTTTTAACGCAATCTTCTTCTGACAATATTAAAACTGTAATTTCTCAGTTAAGCGAAAAGGACAAATTTATTAATGGAATTAGAGATGCAATGACGCAAAAAGATTCTATCAATTTGGCGATAAAATACCATTTAACGAAGAACTTAACCGACGGCATACAAGACGAAGACATTGAAATTGATGTAGAAAAAACAGTTGTTTTTATTTCTATTGCTGATAAACTATTATTTAAAAGCGGAAGTTATAATGTAACTGAAAAGGCTTATTCGGTATTAGAAAAAATTGCAACGGTAATCAACGCGCAACCAGAAATGGATGTAATGGTTGAAGGACATACCGACGCGACGCCTATTAAAAGAACTATTATTCAAGATAACTGGGATTTATCTGCTTTAAGAGCAACCTCAATCACACGAATTTTACAATATAAATATGGTGTAAAACCAGAAAGATTGTCTGCTACGGGTAGAAGCAGCTATGTACCGGTTGCTGAAAATGATACCCCTGCTAATAAAGCAAAAAACAGAAGAACAAAAATTATTATCTTACCAAGATTACAACAGTTCTTTGATTTATTAGAGCAAAAAGCGGAGTAGTCAATTGATTTCTCAAACATAAAAAAACCACCTAAAAGGTGGTTTTTTTATGCTTTAAAATTAGATTTTCTGTACTTAATTTTTCATCATTTTTGTCTAAGTCGAGTTTTGGCAACTAAGACGGATTGAAAATAATGTTGATTGAGTTGCTGTTGGGTTATGTGCGATTGCTATTCTAAGATTTTAATAAAATCTTCGAAAGCTACATAGTATGGTTGGTCTTTAAAAACAGGGTTTTCTACACTTTCTGCATTGGCAATACCAACACCTGCAAACCAGACTTTGGCATTTTGCTTTTTAGCATGTTCTTTAAAAGTCTCCATCCATAGCACATCATATGTTGCTGGGTTTTGAATGTTGTTGGTTGCTTTTACAAGTACGAAAACGGTTTGTTCTCCTTTTTTAAACAACACAAATTGTGGATGTCTTTTCAGTTTGCTGTTGATCGCCTGAAATTCATATCCCATTTCTTCTAAACGTTTGCCAACAATATTCATGGCAAGATTGTGCAATTCTTGTGCTGTTAAAACCTGCATTTAGTTACTTCTTTTTATTACGCATGTTATAATTTTTGTCACCACGCGTTTTTGGTTTTTTATATTTTAAAGCAATTTCTCTACGATAAGAGCCTCCTTGATTGGTTTTGCTGTTTTTTTCACTTTTTTCGTGAAACGCAGGACCAGGAACATGCTCTAATGCCGTTCTATTTTTAGAGATTCCTTGGTCCTCTCTTGGACGTTCATCTTCTGTTAATAAGGTCGAAATTTCTACCGTTTCTGGCAAGGGTAAAAGCGGAATTTGAAAATCCATTAAAGTTTCAATAGCTTCTTTAGATGCTTGCTCTTTCTTTGTAGAAAATAAGATACTTTTTCCTTCTTTTTCTGCTCTACCTGTTCTACCGATTCGATGCATGTAATTTTCTGGAAAATCAGGTGTATCAAAATTGATAACATGCGATACTTTGTCAAAATCCAATCCACGTGCCATAACATCTGTAGCTACTAAAATACGGTTGTTTCCTTCATCAAACTGACGAATAGAACGGATTCTATAATTTTGAGTTTTATTGGAATGGATCACACAGGTTTCACTTCCAAAGACTTCTTCTAAATGTTTAAAAAGTAAATCTGCAGTTCTTTTAAAGGCAACAAAAACAAGGACTTTATGAAATGTTTCTTTGTCTTTCAAGAAGTCGTTCAGCAAATTCACTTTGGTGAAAAAGTTGGGTACGTTATAACTTTCTTGTATAATATTGTCTAATGGAGTACCACTAACGGCCACCGATATTTTTTCTGGCTTCTTAAAGAAGTCTAAAATTAATGCATCGACATCTTTTGTCATGGTTGCTGAAAACATGATATTTTGTCTTCTAACGGGTAACAAATCAAAAATATTTAAAAGCTGAAAACGAAATCCTAAATCGAGCATAACATCAACTTCATCAATGACTAATTTTTGGATTGTTTTTAATTTTAATACGTTGCTCACACCCAGGTCATACAAACGTCCTGGTGTTGCTACAATAATATCTTGCCCTTGTGCAATGGCTTGTTTTTGCGTGTTAATGTTCGCGCCTCCATAAACGCCTAAAACACGAAAATTAAGATACTTTGATAGTTTTTCAATTTCATCTACTACTTGGAGAACCAATTCTCTTGTAGGTACTAAAACCAAAATACGAGGATGTCTTGTTTTAAGAAACTTCAACTCTCGAAGAATCGGTAACATATATGCAAATGTCTTCCCCGTTCCTGTTTGTGCAATTCCAACTACATCTTTACCAGAACGTACCACTGGAAAAGATTGCACTTGAATTGGAGTTGGATTTACAAAACCTAAATCATCTATTGCATATTGAAGTTGGTTGGATAAATCTAATTCTTCGAATGTAATCATACTCTTAATTTTTTGCAAAGGTACACTTTCTTAAAATCTTACCTTTCTAAAAGAGCGGTTAACTTCTGTTTGTATCTCGGAAATGTTCTGATGTTGTGATGAGTACCTTCTAGAATTGGTATAAATTCATTTTTTGGAGAGCTATTTAATTGCAATAATGCTTTTGCTCCATCAAATGAAGTAGTTTTATCAATAGTTCCATGAAAAATAGTAATGGGTGCAGTGACTAAAGGAATTGTATTGTGTGTATTGAAATTGAATTTCAGTAAAAAAGTAGGAGCAAACGGGGACACAAATCGAACTGCTTTTTTAAGATTGTAGAAAGGCGCTTCTAAAATCAGTTGTTTTGGATTGTTTAATGCAGCTACTTTTGTTGCAAATGTACCTCCTAAAGAGAAACCATACACCACTATTTGGTCTTCTGGAAAACTTTTTTTTAGGTGGGTATAGGCCAATAAAGCATCTTCATACATCTGGTCTTCTTTGAAATCACCAGTACTTTTCCCATAGCTTCTGTAATCTAGAACAAATACTTCGTAATTATATTCTAGAAAATAATTGACTCTTTCTCCCCATTTTGTAAGGTTTCCTTTATTCCCATGAAAAAATAAAACCACTCCTTTTGGTGCAGGAAGTCGCAAGTGAACTGCATTAATTTCTTGCTGATCAATGGTGGTTAAAAAAACCTCATCAAAAGGGGTTGAAAAATGAAATGGGAAATTTTTGCGCAGTCTATGCCCGTTTCTAAAAATAAATTTTTCTTGATAGAAATAAAAAATCAGTAAAAGAATAAGCACAAGAACACTTAAGAAAAAGACGATATTTAAGAGCATTAAAACTTTTATTTATTTACTATTAATAAAGGAATATAAGTCAAAAAACCGACTCATTGCTGAATCGGTTTTTTTATTCTTATTTATGATTTGAAGACTAACCTCCAAAATCATCAAAACGGATGTTTTCATCTGGCATACCAAAATCTTCTCCCATTTTTTGTACTGCTTTGTTCATTAAAGGCGGTCCACAGAAATACAATTCCATGTCTTCTGGAGCTTCATGATGATTTAGGTAGTTTTCAATTACACAGTTGTGTATAAACCCTACAAAACCATCTCCTTCAGTATCATTAATGTCTTTCTTTACTTTCCAGTTATCTGATTCTAAAGGATCTGATAAAGCGATAAAGAATTTAAAGTTTGGAAAATCTTTTTCTAAAGCTCTAAAGTGTTCGATATAAAACAACTCTGCTTTAGAACGTCCTCCGTACCAATAGGTTACTTTTCTACCGGTTTTTAAGGTTCTAAATAATTCGTATAAGTGAGAACGCATTGGCGCCATTCCAGCACCTCCACCAACATATAACATTTCAGCTTCTGATTCGTTGATAAAGAATTCACCATAAGGTCCTGAAATAACACATTTATCACCTTTTTTCAATCCGAAAATATACGAAGAAGCAACTCCTGGGTTTACATCCATCCATCCACCTTTTGCTCTATCAAAGGGCGGTGTAGCAATACGAACGTTTAACATAATCTCTCTTCCTTCTGCTGGATAAGAAGCCATTGAGTAGGCTCTTTCAATTACTTCTTTATTCGTCATTACCAATGGTCTAAGTTTGAACTTCTCCCATTCTGCTTCAAATTTTTCTGGCGTATCGTGCTCTTCCGGGTGTGCTGTAATGTCCATATCGGAAAACTTCACTTCACAAGGTGGAATTTCTATTTGAATGTATCCTCCTGCTTTGTATCCCATGTCTTCTGGAATTTCAACAACAAATTCTTTAATAAATGAAGCTACATTATAATTTCTTACAACGACTGCATCCCATTTCTTAATTCCAAAAATCTCTTCTGGAATGGAAATGTCCATGTCTTGTTTTACTTTAACCTGACAGGCTAAACGAATTCCATGCTTTAACTCTTTACGTGTAAAGTGTGGTGTTTCTGTAGGCAAGGCTTCCCCTCCTCCAGAATTTACGTGACACTCACATTGAACACATGAACCTCCACCACCACATGCGGATGGTAAAAATATTTTTTCGGCTCCTAAAGTGGTTAACAGTGTGCTACCTGAAGCTACTTCAATTTTTCTTTCTCCGTTAATCGTAAGGGTTACGGGTCCGGATGGAGATAATTTTTGTTTTACAAATAATAATAACGTTACTAATAATAACACAATAGCTAAAAAAGCTGCTACGGTTGCTAATACAGTTCCTGTTGTACCTGCTGCTAATATCATATTACTGGTTGTTTGTATTTGTGTTATCGGCGATTACTTTTGTAACTGCTTCTTTTTTTTCTGTTTTATTTTCTAGTTGAGTTACTACTTTTGGAGTTTCTTTTTGTGCTTCATCTCCTCCGGTTAACATTCCTCCAAAACTCATAAAACCAATAGCCATTAATCCTGTAATGATAAAGGTAATTCCTAAACCTCTTAAGGCTGGGGGAACGCTTGAATAACGGATTTTTTCACGAATAGCTGCAATGGCTAAAATGGCTAAGAACCACCCAATTCCAGATCCAACTCCGTAGGTTAATGATAATGCTAAGGTAGGAATCTCACGAGATTGCATGAACAAACTTCCTCCTAAGATCGCACAGTTTACTGCAATTAGAGGTAAGAAAATACCTAATGAATTGTACAATGATGGTGAAAATTTTTCAACCACTATTTCTACTAACTGTACCATGGTTGCAATGGTTGCAATAAACATAATGAAAGAAAGGAAACTTAAATCCATTGTTTCAGCTCCGTCTACTCCATAGGCTGGATCTAACCAAACGAGGGCACCTTCCTGTAAAATATATTGATCCAACAACCAGTTTAAAGGTACGGTTACTGCCAAAACAAAAATTACAGCAGCTCCTAAACCTACAGCGGTTGATACTTTCTTAGATACAGCAAGGTATGAACACATCCCTAAAAAGGTTGCGAAGACCATGTTGTCTATAAATATCGATTTGAAAAATAACTCTAAATGTTCCATTTTTTTATAGTTTTCAGTGCTTAGTACTCAGTCTTCAGTTCGCATTTGATTGCAAACTGGAACTACTTACTAGGAACTAATTTTAATTTTCTTCTATTAATGATGTATTTCTGCTACGTTGTATCCAGATAATAAGACCTACCACGATTAGAGCCATTGGTGACAATAACATAAATCCGTTGTTTTCGTATCCATAAGCGTATAAGCCTGACAATTCTCCTGGAATCGGATTTCCTAATACAGGATATCCTAATAAAGTTCCTGCTCCTAACAATTCTCTAAAGAAACCAACGATGATTAAAATTACACCATATCCTACAGAATTTCCAATACCATCTAAGAAAGCTCTCCAAGGTCCGTTTCCTAAAGCAAAGGCTTCAAAACGTCCCATAATAATACAGTTGGTAATAATTAAACCAACAAAAACAGAGAGTGTCTTACTGAGTTCGTAGGCAAATGCTTTTAACACTAAATCCACAATAATTACAAGTGTAGCAACCACAATAAGCTGCACTATAATTCTAATTTTTGATGGAATGATGTTTCTCATTAAAGAAATCACTACGTTTCCTAATCCCAATACAAATAGAACGGAAATAGACATTACAATGGAAGCTTCAAGCTCTGCTGTAATTGCCAAAGCGGAACAAATACCTAATACTTGAATCGTAATTGGGTTGTTATCCGCTAAAGGATCTGTAAGTAATGCTGCGTCTTTTTTTGATAAAAGTCCCATAATTATTTTTTTAATGTTTTAAAATAAGGCACATACATTGCCAAGTCTTTCTTAATCATTGCAGAAACACCATCTCCTGTAATGGTAGCCCCCGCTATTGCGTCTACTTCGTAATCTGTCTTTTCTAAATTCTTTGGATCGTTGTTCCCTTTGGCAACTTTAATCCCCTTAAATTCTCCAGCTTCGTCTAATAAGTGCTCCCCAATAAAGTCGTCCATAAAATAACGTTGCTTGATATTTGCTCCTAAACCTGGTGTTTCTCCTTTGTGATCGAAATAAGCACCTTGTATAATCATGTTTTCATCCATAGCAACATAACCCCAAATGGCATCCCAAAGTCCTTTTCCTCGAATGGGTGCTACATAAAGAGTAACTCCCTCTTTATTTTTACCAACAAACAAAGGCAATCTTCTTTGCTTTCCTTGCTTTGCTAGGGTTTGCTCTTTTTTGATGTCGATTAGGTATGCATCTGAATTTTCAATTTCATCGCCTCCTTGAACTTCAATTTGTTTTGTGATGTATTCTGAAAATGCAGTTCCAGCAACATCAGTAGAAATAAAGGTTGCACTTGTTCCTTCATTTTCGTTGATGCCTAATGCATACAAAATATTCTGTTGCTTTTCAATTCTTTTGTTCTCGTCAATGTTTGGTTTTAAGGACGAAGCCATAAAAGCCAACAAAGATCCTACAACAAACACCATAATAATGGCAAAAATCATTGTATAACTATTACTATCTGTTCTCTTACTCATAATTAGGCAGTTTTAACTTTAGTACGTGATAATCTTTTCTTTACATTTCCTTGTACCACATAATGGTCAATGGTTGGAGCGAAGACATTCATCAAAAGAATGGCTAAGAAGACTCCTTCTGGATAGGCTGGATTAAAGACGCGAATCATGATGGATATAAAACCAATTAAGAAACCGTAAATCCATTTTCCTTTGTTTGTTTGTGACCCAGTTACCGGGTCTGTAGCCATAAATACGGCTCCAAATGCCAAACCTCCAATAATTAAATGTTCATACCAAACGGTATTCATTAAACCATAGAACTTGCTTGATGATGTAATAATATCTGCGGCTACAATTTGATTGAAAATGAATCCCATTACTGCAGCTCCTATAAAGGTAGAAACAATAATTCTCCAACTTCCAATTTTGGTGAAAATTAAAATAGCGGCACCTACTAATATTAAGAAAGCTGAAGTTTCACCAACAGATCCTGGGATGAAACCAAAAAAGGCTTCCCATAAATCATAATTTGCTGGTTGATTTTGTGCATAAGTCCCTAGCATTGTTTCTCCAGAAATTGCATCTGCAGTTCCTGTTCTGTTTACGGCATCATATACCCAAACTTTATCTCCAGACATCCACGTTGGATAGGCAAAGAATAAAAAGGCTCTAATGGTTAATGCAGGGTTTAAAATATTCATTCCTGTTCCCCCAAAAACTTCTTTTCCAATGACCACACCAAAAATAACTGCTACAGACAACATCCATAATGGGGTGTCTACAGGTACAATTAATGGTACTAACATTCCTGTTACTAAGTATCCTTCTTCTACTTCGTGTCCTTTTATCACTGCGAAAATAAATTCCACTAAAAGTCCTACTCCATAAGAAACAATTACTAAGGGTAATACTTTTATAATTCCAATCCAGAAATTGTCCATTGTTAAAAATGAACCCAACACGGTAAATTCTGATGTAATTCCTTTAGCTACGTCTATAGCTGCATAATGTTGATATCCTGCGTTGAACATTCCAAAAAGTAAACAAGGAAGTAATGCCATGATGACAATATTCATTGTACGTTTTAAATCATCTGCCGCTTTAATATGAGTTCCTCCGTGAGTCACTTCATTTGGTAAATATAAAAAGGTATGGATTGCGTTGAACGCAGGCGCCATTTTGGTTCCTTTATATTTCTCTTTTAAAGTATGTAAATTTTGTTTTAAGCCCATAATCTTATCCTAATTCTTCTCTCATTAAATCTAAACCTTCACGAATTATCTTCTGGTGAGGTTGTTTAGATACACATATAAATTCTGTTAATGCAAAATCTTCTGGTGCTACTTCGTAGGCGCCTAAAGCTTCCATTTCATCTAAATCTTTATACATACACGCTTTTAGCAACTGCATTGGATACAAGTCTAAAGGAAACACTTTTTCATAAGAACCTGTTACTACAAATGCTCTATGTTCTCCGTTCGTGTTGGTATTTAAGTCATACTTCTTGTTGGGTGTTAACCAAGAAAAAGTCAGCGCTCTTGAGGTAGATATTTTATTGAATACCGGTTTGTTCCAACCAAAGAATTCATAATCATCTCCTTCTGGTATTGCGGTTATTTGATTGTCGTAGTACCCAATAAAACCTTCTTCTTTTACATGGTTACCAGACAATACATTTCCACTAATGATTCTCGTATTATCGTTGTCTAAATTTCCTTTAACAATGGTTGCAACTTTTGCTCCTGCGGTTACCGTCACATAGTGTGGCTTGCGAAACTGAGAACCTGTTAAAGCAACTGTTCTTGTAATGTTGAACTTTCCTGTTAACAACAACTCACCAATAACCACTAAATCTTGCGGTGTAATTACCCAAACGACTTCTCCTTTATTAATCGGATCTATTTGTGCAATTTGTGTTCCAACATTCCCAATTGGATGAGGCCCAGAAACTTTATGAATTTCAATTCCTTTTAGATTCGAAAACGGTGAGTTTGCACTTTTACCAACAGAAACATGAAGTTTCCCTTCAGTTAATTTACCCACTGCTATTAAAGCTGCTTGCAGCTCCGCTTCTTTCCCTTTTAAAGTATAATCTAAATCAGCTGCCAAAGGTGCACTTGCATATGCAGATACAAAAATAGCTTTTGGAGCTTGATTTGGATTGGCAACGACATCATAAGGACGTTGTTTTACAAATGGCCAACAACCAGAAGCTAATAAATGATTTTTCACCTCTTCTGCAGACATACTCGCTGCATCTTTAGTGCCAAAATCTTTAAATTCTTGGGTTGCGTTTGCGGCAATGTTGATTGCTAAAACTTTTCTTCTTTCTCCACGAATAACCTCGGTAACTTTACCACTTACTGGACTTGGAAATAAAATGCGTTCATCACTCTTTGAATAAAAAAGTGGTTCTCCGGCCTTTACCTCTGCTCCTTCTTTGGCAATAAGTTTAACGGTTATTCCGTGAAAATCTGATGGCTTTATTGCATAAAAACCACCTGTAGCATGTTGCGTGGTTGTTTGTTCTGCTTCGCCTTTAAGACTAATATTTAAGCCTTTTTTTATACGGATGTCTTTTGACATAGGTTTTTGTTAATTTTAGTTATCTAAAAAAATCATGCAAATTTAACGGTTTTACGGCTTATTTTTGATACGATTCACCCTATATATTTATTAAATATTATTATTTATATCCGTTCTAAATAACTAAATAACACGAAAGAAAAAGAACTTTTTTAGATGGCACAGCGTTTATTCAAAGTAGCACGAATTTCTTTTTCAACTTTTTAAAAAAGGGAACAATAATTGTACCGCTTTTTTGAGAATAAAATTTCTATTTTTGATAAAATTATGAACCCCAATTATGAAGTTAAAATTAAGTTACTTTTTTTTATTCATTGCAACATCGCTTCATGCACAACAAATAAAGTCGATTCAATTAAGACCCTTACAAGAAAAGGTTTTTACGTCAATTGTACCCTTGGGAACCGTTTTAGAATTATCTTTTGACGACCTAGATGCCGATAGCAAAAGCTATCAATATAAAATCGAACACATGACCAGTGACTGGAAGAAAAGCAGGATGCTGACCAGCCAATATATTGATGGTTTTGATCAAAACACCATTTTAGAAGTTACAAACTCCTTCAACACTTTACAAAGCTACACACATTATCGTGTGCAAATTCCAAATACAAATTCAATCATTACAAAAAGCGGCAACTACTTGCTTTCTGTACTAAATGATTATGATGAGCTCGTTTTTTCGAGAAGATTTGTACTGTATGAACGGAGAGCCATCATTGGTGTATCTGTAGAAAGAAGTCGAAATACAAAGACCTCAAATACACAACAAACCATTCAATTTTCTGTCAATCATCCTACTTTACAAATTAATAACCCGAGACAAGAAATTAAAGTTGTGGTCTTAAAAAACGAGAACTGGAATGAAAAGATCACCAATTTACAGCCCACCTTCTTCAAAGCAAATCAACTATTATACACCTACACCAACAAAACAAATTTTTGGGGAGATAATGAGTACTATAATTTCGACACCAAGTTTCTTAGAAATAGAAGCTTAGGGATTCAACAGATAGAAAAAAAAGAGGTTTATCATCATTACCTCTATCCGGAGAATTACAATAAGTATAAAAAATACACCTATTTTCCAGATATTAATGGTCAATTTGTAATACGAACCTTAGAAGCAAATGATGCAGAGATAGAAGCAGATTATGCAATGATGCATTTTTCATTGAATACCTATCAACCTTTTAGCGGCAAAGAAGTTTATGTATATGGCGCATTTAATAATTTCGAGTTGACTCCTGAAAACAAAATGTCTTTTGATTCAGAAAATAATACTTACAGAGCTAGTTTTCTCTTAAAACAGGGTTTTTACAATTATAGTTTTGCCACAGTTGGTGAAGACAACAAAGTAAACCTAAGAACGATTAATGGGTCTTTTTATGAAACAGAAAATCAATATACCGTGCTGGTATACTATAAATCTTTTGGAGACGTATATGAGAGAGTGATTGGTGTGGATACTGGTTTTCTTGATCAAAATAGATAGTTAAAATAATGTTGTTATTTTTAAACAAATAAGCTATATTTACTTCGATGGAAACGCAAATCACAAAAGGCATTAAAATCTCTGTTGAAACCACTTTTAAAGGTACAAGCTTGAGTAATCATACTTTGTATTATGCTTTCTCCTATGCAATAACCATCGAAAACAAATCCAATGAAACGGTGCAACTTACAGATCGATATTGGGAAATTTTTGACAGCTTAAATCAAATAGAAGTTGTAGCTGGAGAAGGCGTTGTTGGACAAAGTCCAATATTAAAACCCAATGAAAAATACACGTACAGTTCGGGTTGTTTCTTAACCTCCAATATGGGCGCTATGAGAGGATTTTACTCCATGACAAATCAAGAAACCTTAGAGCAATTTAAAGTGATGATTCCCACGTTTCAACTTACAAATCCGCTACTCTTAAATTAAGAAAATAAATCAAAGAGTGTTCGCTTCAAAGGGATTGCAGGTCTCAACTACAAAACTCTTTCTTTGTTTTGTATTGTATTAAAACACAATCGTTTTCTTAGAAATTTCTCCTTTTAAAATATCATTATAAATAAGACAAATATCCTTCTCTTTTTTTACAGAAGTAACACTCACGGTTTCTACAAAATTACGCTTCATTTTTAAAGAAGTTTCTGGTGTTCCTTTGTCTGTTGATGTTTGGAAGTTTATAATTTCTTGTTGTTGAAACGTTTTGTTTTCTGATAACCAATCTGCAAACCAAGCACGCCTTGATGCTTTCATTTCCGCAGTGTACAAGGTAGAAGAAGACCAAATTTCAGGTTCTTGAGCTAACTTTTTAAAATGTTTTGTGACACCATCCCAAACCAACTCATAGGTTGCTAAAGAGATTTCCCAATCTACCAAAATCAAGGTAAACGGCTCTATATTATCAAATATAAAATTTTCTATACATACAACTGAATTTTCTGCTGATAGAATTTTTTTTACAACCAACCCCCTACTCATTGCATATGGTCCTTTTCGTTTATGAATTTCAAAACCACCATTCAACAAACACACCAATCTATTTTTCTCACTTAAACCGATCCAAGTTCCGCCAGCCAATTCGTCTTTTGGGTACACCAATGCGACTCCTTGCGTATCATATTTTGTTGGCGGAATCGTTCTTCGCATTGGGCTTTCATCGCGGTTGGATGTTAGTATAAATTGATTATTTTCTAATGGAAGATAGGTAACTGTACACATTTTTTTAAATTTCTTTTTTAAAGCACCGAAAAATATACCTTGTGGTTAAATATTGTAACTTTGTTGTCAAAATTAATAGAATAAAATTTAAATACACATAAAATGGCAAGAGGATTTTTTAACGTACCCAAAGCAGTCAATGAACCCGTAAAAGAATACGCTCCAGGATCTCCAGAAAGAGAGGAAGTATTGGCTACTTATAAAGAAATGTTTCACAGCAACATAGATGTGCCTATGCATATTAATGGTGAAGAAGTGAGAACAGGAAATACAAAAAACATTACACCTCCTCATGATCATCAACATGTTGTTGGGCAATATCACACCGCAGACAAATCGCATGTAGACGCAGCAATTTCAACAGCTTTAGCAGCAAGGGAAGCTTGGTCTAAAGTAAGTTGGACAGAACGTGCTACGATCTTTTTAAAGGCGGCAGAATTATTGGCGGGACCTTACAGAGCAAGAATGAATGCTGCAACCATGATTGCACAATCTAAAAATGTGTATCAAGCAGAAATTGATGCCGCTTGTGAAATGATTGATTTCTTCCGTTTTAATGTTCAATACATGACAGACATTTTTAAAGACCAACCTGCTTCGGCTCCAGGAATTTGGAATCGTGTAGAATATCGTCCTTTAGAAGGATTTGTATACGCAATTTCTCCTTTTAACTTTACGTCTATTGCAGCAAATTTACCTGCAGCAGCAGCTTTAATGGGGAACGTTGTCGTTTGGAAACCTTCAGATCATCAAGCCTATTCTGCACAAGTAATTGTAGATTTATTTAAAGAAGCTGGTTTACCAGATGGTGTCATCAATGTAATTTATGGAGATCCAGTAATGATTTCTGATACCGTATTGGCGTCTCCAGATTTTTCTGGATTGCACTTTACCGGTTCAACGCATGTATTCAAAAACCTATGGAAACAAATAGGAAACAATATTCATACCTATAAAACCTACCCAAGAATTGTTGGAGAAACTGGTGGGAAAGATTTTGTATGGGTTCACAATTCTTCAAGTTCTTTACAAGTTGCCACTGCAATTACAAGAGGAGCTTTTGAATATCAAGGACAAAAATGTTCTGCAGCATCTCGTGCTTACATTCCTGCTTCTATGTGGGAAGATGTAAAAGAACATTTGATAACACAGGCAAAGGAAATTAAAATGGGTTCTCCAGAAGATCCTTCTAATTTTGTAAATGCAGTAATACACGAAGGTTCTTTTGATAAAATCGCACATTTTATTGATGCAGCGAAAGCTGATAAAGATGCCGATGTAATTATTGGTGGTGGACACGACAAATCTGTTGGATACTTTATTGAACCAACGGTTATCGTAGCAAAGTCGCCAACCTATGCAACCATGACTACAGAGCTATTTGGCCCAGTAATGACCATCTTTGTTTATGAAGATGCAGAATGGGAAGCTTCTTTAAAATTAGTAGATGAGTCTACAGAATTTGCGCTTACCGGTGCTATTTTCTCTACCGATAGATACATTGTAGAAAAAGCTTCAAAAGCATTGGAAAATGCTGCTGGAAACTTCTACATTAATGACAAACCAACAGGAGCTGTTGTTGGACAACAACCTTTTGGAGGCGGAAGAGCTTCAGGAACAAATGACAAAGCAGGGTCTGCACAAAACTTATTGCGTTGGACTTCAGTTCGATTGATAAAAGAAACGCTTGTAACCCCAACAGATTATAAATATGCTTTTTTAGGATAATTATAAATCCAATCACTTTTCTAAAAAACCACTTCAAAATTTGAGGTGGTTTTTTATTTGGATCCATTTGAAAAAATCCTTGAAAAAATAAATATTTAATTTAAATTTTTTATCCCCAATTTTAGTAATTACATTTGGATAATAAAACTTTTTAAAAATTTTCAAATGACTAAAAAAACCTTATCTCAACTATTACTAGTTGCATTCGTTTTTGGTTTCTCTCTTGATGCAGATGCGCAATTCTGGAAAAAGAAAAAACCCGCTGTTAAAACGACCCCGAAACCCAAGCCTAAACCTAAAAAAGGAGCTATTCAACCCTATGGAAAAGTAGTCACAAAAAAACATAAAACGGACGAAGGTTTATTTAAAGTTCATACAAAAGACGATACCTATTTATTCGAAATCCCAGATTCTTTATTGAAAAGAGAAATGTTAATGGTTACTAGAATTGCCAAAACAGCTTCTGGAATTGGATTTGGTGGTGGAAAAACCAACACACAAGTGTTGCGTTGGGAAAAGAAAAACAAACAAATTTTACTAAGAGTCGTTTCTTATGACGTAGTTGCAGATACGATCCTACCAGTTCATGAAGCGGTCGTAAATTCAAATTTGGAACCTATTTTATTTTCGTTTCCAATAAAAGCGTTTAGTAAAGATTCTACTGCTTCAGTAATTGATGCAACATCTCTTTTTACAACCGATGTTAAACCTTTAGGTTTTCCATCTCGTAGAAGAAAATCATATCAAATTACAAGAATGGACAAAAGCCGTTCTTATGTAGAGCGAGTAAGTAGCTACCCAGAAAACATCGAAGTAAGACATGTAAAAACGTATTTTGCCAACAAAGCTCCTTCAAACAGTGCTTTAGGATCTATTACTTTAGAAATGAGTAATTCGATGATATTACTTCCTAAGGTACCGATGAAACGTCGTTATTTTGACGAACGTGTTGGATGGTTTGCAAGAGGTCAAACAGACTACGGATTAGACGCTCAAAAAAGCAAAAATGTAACCTATTTAGACCGTTGGAGATTGGAAGTGAAAGATGAAGATCTTGAAAAATTTAATCGCGGTGAATTGGTAGAACCTAAAAAACAAATTGTTTATTATATTGATAGAGCTACGCCAACAGAATGGGTGCCTTACATTAAACAAGGGATCAACGATTGGCAAGTGGCTTTTGAAGCGGCAGGATTTAAAAATGCTATTGTCGCAAAAACACCTCCTACCAAAGAAGAAGATCCAGAATGGTCTCCAGAAGATGTACGCTATTCAGTAGTTCGTTACTTAGCTTCTCCAATACCAAATGCAAACGGGCCTCATGTGAGCGACCCTCGTTCTGGAGAAATATTAGAATCAGACATCAACTGGTACCACAATGTAATGACCTTATTACACAACTGGTATTTCATTCAAACAGCGGCCATCAATCCAGGTGCACGTGGTAATGAATTTAAAACAGAAACAATGGGTCGTTTGATTCAATTTGTTTCTTCTCATGAAGTTGGACATACTTTAGGATTGCCTCATAATATGGGGAGTTCTGTCGCATACCCAGTAGATTCTTTACGATCAGCTTCCTTTACTGCAAAGTACGGAACCGCTCCTTCTATTATGGACTATGCACGTTTCAATTATGTAGCTCAACCCGAAGACAAAGGCGTAGCCTTAATGCCTAACATTGGTGTCTATGATAAATATGCAATTTCTTGGGGATATAGACCTATTTTAGACAAAGCAGCCAAAGAAGAAAAAGAAACTTTAGATGGTTGGATCATGGCACATGCTGGAGACCCAATGTATCGATTTGGACACCAACAAGCTGGTGGCGTTGTAGATCCTAGTTCTCAAACAGAGGATTTAGGAGACAATGCAATGAAAGCTTCTGCATATGGTATTAAAAACCTTAAAAGGATTTTACCAAACTTAGAAGAATGGACTTCTGAAAAAGGTGAAAACTACAGTGAATTATCTACAATGTACGGACAACTATTAAGTCAGTTTAACCGTTACATGGGGCATGTAAGCGCAAACATTGGTGGTGTTTATGAATACTATAAAACAACAGACCAAGAAGGAGATGTATACGCTCATGTAGACAAAGCAACTCAGAAAGAAGCATTGAAATTTGTGATTGATGAATTGTTTAAAACACCGAAATGGATGTTGGATAAAAACATTTTCAGCAAAACTGAATTTTCTGGCTCGGTAGAAAGAGTCCGTGGTTTGCAAGCAAGAACATTGAACAATATCTTAGATGCAGGTAGAATGGCACGAATGATCGAAAATGAGACCATGAATGGCTCGAAAGCGTATTCATTGGTAAGCATGATGCGTGACTTACGTAGCGGTGTGTGGACAGAGTTATACAACGGAAGAAGCACAGATACTTATAGAAGAAACCTACAGAGAGCCCATTTAGATCGCTTAGATTTTTTACTAAACAAAGCAAGAAATCAAAGAGGTGCAAATGCAGGTTACTTTAAACAAAGTGGTATTAATGTAAATCAATCAGATATCAAATCTGTTGCAAGAGGAGAACTGAAACGTTTAAGACGGGATGCAAGAGCTGCAGCTAACAAAGCTCCAAATACCATTACACGCTACCACTATCAAGATGTAGCGGATAGAATTGGCATGATATTAGATCCTAAATAAAGGAATTAAAATTCCTATTGAACAAAAAACCCGTTAGAAATTCTAACGGGTTTTTTTATTACTTAATGGTGCGGTTCATGTTGCTGCTGCTCCGCTTTTTTTCGAAGTTTCATTTCACACACTGGACACGTCCCTTCTTTCTCATAGGTTTTTTCTTCCTCGCATTTCATGGGACATTGATACACTGTTTTCTCTGCATGCAAATGTTCCTTAACATGCACTTTGTCGTGCTCTTTTTTTTCTGAGGTTTTACAAGAGGTAATTAAAATACCGAATGTAAAAATAATCGCTAAAGTGAATAGTCCTTTTTTCATTGTTCTTCTTTTATTGTTTCTTTTCTTGCTTTTTTAGGCTTCCTTCATGGTCTAATACAATTTCTTCATCACGATACTTACAACATGGATGAACCGAATTGTAAGCCTCATCAGTGGCTTTGATTCCTTTTACATCATGCCCAACTTTTAAAATATTTTTCTGAATCGTTGTTACCGCTGTCTTACGCTCGTCAACAATTAGGTTTAATTGGTGTGTTTTGATGTCCCAAAGCGCAAATTTCACTCCTTTGGTTTTCAAAGCAGCGGTTTCAATTCGCTTTTTACACATACCGCAAATACCGTCTACCTCAAAAGTAACTTTTGCATTTTTATTCTTTTTTACTTCTTGGGCTTGTGTTGATATTCCAATCAACATAAAACTGAACAATAGGATAATTTTTTTCATTTTATAATTATTTAATTTTAAATCGCAATCCTGCATACAGCATACGTCCAAAAACAGGAGCATACACAATGGTGGTGTCAAAGTACTCTCCAAAAGGAGAATCACTTGCTAAAATAGGATTTTTTTGTTGAACATTTGTAATGTTTTCACCTCCGAAATAGATTTCAAATTTTTCTGAAAACACTTTGGTAATTTGTGAGTTTAACAATTGGAAAGGCTTTGAAAACGCTGGTAATTGATATTGAGTTGGATTGGAGCTAGTATCTGGTAAACGCTGTTTTCCAATACTATTAAAAGTAAGATCTACTTTCCACTGTGCACCATTTTCTTTTGCTAGAGTTTCATAAGAAAGGTTTGCAAAAAATCTATTTTTTGGCTGCACAGGTTTCTGCAAAGTTCCTTTTTTATAATCCGTCGCAATATCGAAATACTTATAGGCTGTTCTTAATGTTAAACTCTCTGCGAAATCATAATTCAATTCTAACTGAAAACTATTCGCAATGCTTTTGCCTTCTAAATCATAAAAAGAAACCGCTTGAGGTTGCTCCCAATCTACCACTACCTGGTTGCTAAAATCCGTTCTATAGAAATCAAAAGTAAGATCCCCTTTCTTATCAAAAAGATTGAATTTTTGAAGGTATGAAATTCCATAATTCCAAGCAATTTCTGGATTCAATCCGTAAATAGTCCCGCCCGTATTGTCAATATTAATTTGTCGTGCACTTGCAAACAGTTGCTGATTTTCTGCAAAAATATTTGCACTTCGCTTCCCTCTTCCTGCCGATGCTCTAAAAACACCTTTTTCCCATGGAGTATAACGTAGATGTAAGCGCGGTGTTACAAAAGTCCCCAATAAATTGTGTGTGTCCACTCTCAAACCAGTGGTGATACTAAAGTCTTCTAAATTGTCAAAAGCATATTCGAAAAAAGCTCCTATTGAATTTTCTTTCCGATCATAATTGGAAGCATTGACCAACTCACCATAGCTGTCGTAGGTGAAATTAATTCCTGTTTTGAATTTACTTCTTGTATCGCCAATAATCGAATTGAATAAAAAATTAGAATACATGCTTTCGTGCTGAATGTCATATCGATTCACTCCAAAATAAGAATCTTGTTGGTGATTGCTGTAGGCCAATTGAAAACCAAAACTTTGGTAGGGCATTTCTGGAAAAACATACCCTAATTTTGCCGAAGTTTCAAAACGTTTGGTATCAATTTCACTTCCCCAAACTTCGTTACCCGTTAATGCAGTGAAACCTGGACTTTGTTGATCTGTTTCTGGATTGAAATTAATTTCACCCGTTTGCTTTTCATCGTTTAGAAAACGAACGTTTACAAAACTAACCCATCCTTTTTCTGCATCGGTGTACTGCCAGCGATTCATTACATTTATTTGATTTGCCAAAGGCACATCTAAAAAATTATCTTTATTCTTATCAAACTTCTGTCCTCTGTAATTCCCATGAACATACAATCCGCTTTGCCATTTCTCAGATATACGTTCATTGAAGTGCATGTTCAATTCTAACCTTCCGTTCACAGAACTGTATGCGTTTAAAAAGAATTTATTATCCGAAAAAGGTTTGACCAATTCTGCATTTATTTGCCCAGAAATACTTTCATAGCCATTCACAACACTACCGGCTCCTTTGGTAATCTGAATACTCTCCACCCAAGTTCCTGGGGTAAATGTCATACCAAAAGCTTGTGCTGCACCTCGAATGGATGGGATATTTTCTTGAGAAATTAGCAAATAAGGGCTTGTTAAACCCAACATTTGGATTTGTTTTGTTCCTGTTAAAGCATCTGAAAAACTCACATCTATGGATGGGTTTGTTTCAAAACTTTCTGCCAAATTACAGCAGGCTGCTTTTAAAAGCTCGTCAGAATTCACCGTAAAAACATTGGTCGTAGCATAAAACGATTTCTGAGTAGCTCGTTTTTTACTTCGAATCACAACTTCTGTGGTGGCGGTTTCTTCTGTTAAAAAATGATGAACTGGCAATAGATTTGTAATTGAAAGCGTATCGGTTCTGTATCCAATATAACTCACAATTAGTTTTTTATAGGACGATTTATATGGAATTGAAAACCAACCTTGCTCGTCAGTAGTCGTCCCTACTTTGGTGTTTAACCAGCGGACGTTTACACCGTAAACACCCAAATTATCTTTTGGATTGTTTTTATCCATAATCATTCCTCGATAGTTTTGTTGAGAAAATAACAACAATGGAAATAACAGTAAAATACTGTTTATAAAATATTTTTTCATGATTTTTAGATTTAATAATTGATAACTAATACTTTAAAAGAAGTTGAAAATTAAATCTAAAATCAAATAAGGAAACTTTGGTATAAAACCTGATAATTTAAAGGAAGGTCTGGTGGTGAGGCATCTTTAAAACCGAATTCTCTGGTAGAAATCTCTTGAAATAAGTCTTTGGTCGTCCTAATGGAAGTAATAAAATCAGACTGTCCTTTTAGTACCGTGGCATCGTCTACACTTTGTTGCAACTCGTCTTGACCATCAACTTCATGAATTTCATCTTTGCAACAATTTTTTTTCGATGTTTTCGACGATGTAACCGACTCCATTCCACACCCATCGGTATGCCCTACATAAGCTACGTCCACTAAAAAATCGCCACAAAAATGTTTCTCTACCGTAAAAGAAAAAGTAGAGAAAAGCACTAAAAAGGCTAAACTAATTGACGTTATTTTGAGAAGTGTTTTTTTCATTGTAAAACGCAAATTTACAACATTTTACTTTAAAAAAATTGTTAAACTTTTGTTTTTAAAATCGATGAGGCTCTTCTTAAGTGTGCGTTTAAAAATCACCTTACATAAAATCTAGTATTTTTATGTTTTAACCAAAAAAAAATGCGTTATTTTGGCATACTAATTTTTTTCTTTAAGCCCACATCTAATGAATACTGAAGTTTTAAAAGCAGCAATTTCAAAGATTTTAAAATCAAATCAACAAATTGCAGAAAAATTACAAGAAGTGACCCACGTATTGGAAGCGAGCATTTCTTATTATGACTGGGTTGGCTTTTATTTTAAAAATGGAGATAAAAACGAATTGAAATTGGCACAATATACCGGTGAAGAAACCGAGCATACAATCATTCCTTTTGGAAAAGGTATTTGTGGACAAGTTGCAATCAGTAACGAAAATTTCATTGTACAAGATGTTTCTGAACAAGAAAATTATATTTCTTGTGGATGGAAAGTAAAATCTGAAATCGTGATTCCAATTTTTGTAAATGGAGAAAACATTGGTCAAATTGATATTGATTCTCATACTGTAAACCCATTCACTCAAGAAGACGAATCTCTATTGGAGTTTGTCTGTCGAGAAGTTGCTCAACTGTTAAATTAAATTGGCTTTACGAATTTGTTCAATGGTTTTTTAAACTTAACAAATCTAAAATAGCCTTTTGTGTTGTCTAATTTAAGTTTGTTGTTAATTACTTGCCCTATTTGTTACTATCTTTTATTGTGATGGAGCTTCTGTTTCACTAAATTTGTACGCTTAACAACACAACTAAGAATGAGCACAGTAAAAACAATTAAATCCGCATTAATTTCGGTATTTCACAAAGATGGTTTGGCCCCAATTGTACAAAAATTGAACGATTTAAACGTTACAATATACTCCACAGGAGGCACTGAAAAATTTATTAGAGAACTCGGAATCCCTGTAATACCAGTAGATGAAGTAACGTCTTATCCATCTATTTTAGGCGGACGCGTAAAAACTCTACATCCCAAAGTTTTTGGGGGAATTTTAAACAGACAAGATAACGAAAGTGATGTTGCAGAATTGGCAGAATACAACATTCCACAAATCGACTTGGTGATTGTAGACTTATACCCATTCGAAAAAACAGTTGCTTCTGGTGCTTCAGAACAGGACATTGTGGAAAAAATAGACATTGGTGGTATTTCTTTAATTAGAGCTTCAGCGAAAAACTTTAAAGACACCTTCACGGTCTCTTCCATGGATCAGTACGAAGCATTTTTAGAAATCCTATCTGAAAACAGTGGAACGACTTCGATCGAACAAAGAAAAAAATTCGCAGCAAAGTCTTTTAACATCTCATCACACTACGACACCGCCATTTTTAATTACTTTAATGAAGATGAAGTTGTTTTTAAAGCAAGTGAAATGGTTTCAAAAACATTACGATATGGCGAAAATCCACATCAAAAAGGATATTTCTTCGGAAACTTAGACGCCATGTTTGACAAACTGCACGGAAAAGAATTGAGCTATAACAATTTGTTAGATGTAGATGCTGCTGTAAACTTAATGAATGAATTTATAGGAGAAGCACCAACATTTGCTGTTTTAAAACACAATAATGCTTGTGGTTTTGCGCAAAGAGAAACGATAAAGCAAGCGTATTTAGATGCATTAGCAGGAGATCCTGTTTCTGCTTTTGGTGGTGTTTTAATTTCAAATACAGAAATCGATACTGAAACTGCAAAAGAAATTCATACACTTTTTTGTGAAGTAGTGATTGCTCCTTCATTTTCAGAAGAAGCACTCTCTATTTTAAAAGGAAAGAAAAATAGGGTATTATTGATTCAGAAAACTACAGTTTTACCAATTCAAAATGTAAGAACAGCATTAAATGGATTATTAGTTCAAGACAAAGATTGTATTACAGATGCTGTAGAAGATTTCAACTATGCAACAAATACAAAGCCATCAGATACAGAGTTAAAAGATTTACTTTTTGCTTCTAAAATTTGCAAACACACAAAATCAAACACCATTGTTTTCACAAAAAACAATCAATTATTAGCAAGCGGAACTGGGCAAACTAGTAGAGTTGACGCTTTAACGCAAGCCATTGAAAAAGCAAACAATTTTGGATTTGATTTAAACGGGGCTGTAATGGCTAGTGATGCTTTTTTCCCATTTCCAGATTGCGTAGAAATTGCTGAAAAAGCGGGCATTAAAAGTGTCATTCAACCAGGAGGATCTATCAAGGACCAATTGAGTATTGATTATTGTAATGCAAACAATGTTTCTATGGTATTAACAGGGACAAGGCATTTTAAACATTAAATTTTTAATAATATGTATTTTACAAAGCGTTTTTTAGTAGCTTTGTAAGAATACATTATTTTAAAAAATAAAAAAACAGTAGCATTTATGGGTTTTTTTGATTTTATGACCGAAGATATTGCGATCGATTTAGGGACTGCAAATACACTAATTATCCATAATGGAAAAGTAGTAATTGACAGTCCTTCAATAGTAGCAAGGAATAGAAGTACTGGTAAAATTATTGCAATTGGCAAACAAGCCAATTTAATGCAAGGAAAAACACACGAAAACATAAAGACAATACGTCCTTTAAAAGATGGAGTAATTGCAGATTTCCAAGCTTCTGAAGAAATGATCAAAGAATTTGTAAAACAAATTCCTTCTATAAAAAAGAAATTATTTCCCCCAGCTTTAAGAATGGTGATCTGCATTCCTTCTGGAATTACAGAAGTAGAAAAACGCGCCGTACAAGACTCTGCGCGTCACATGAATGCCAAAGAGATTTACCTAATTTTTGAACCGATGGCAGCTGCAATTGGTGTAGGAATTGATATCATGGAACCAAAAGGGAATATGATTATTGATATTGGTGGTGGAACTACAGAAATTGCTGTAATTGCCTTGGGTGGTATCGTTTGCGATCAATCCGTAAAAGTCGCTGGAGATTTATTCACCAACGACATTATGTATTACATGAGAACTCAACACAATTTACATGTTGGAGAAACTACCGCTGAAAAAATAAAAATTTCAATTGGCGCTGCCACGGAAGATTTAGACACTCCACCAGAAGACATGTTAGTTCAAGGAAGAGATTTATTAAGTGGAAAGCCAAAACAAGTGCAAGTATCATATCGAGAAATTGCAAAAGCACTCGACAAATCTATTTTAAGAATTGAAGATGCAGTAATGGAAACATTGTCTAAAACACCCCCTGAATTGGCTGCTGACATTTACAATACAGGAATCTATCTAGCAGGTGGAGGTTCTATGCTAAGAGGTCTAGACAAACGTTTGTCTCGTAAAACAGACTTGCCTGTTTATATTGCAGAAGACCCTTTAAGAGCCGTTGTTCGTGGAACTGGAATTGCATTAAAGGAACTCGTGAAATACAAAAATGTATTGATGAAATAAATCTGTAAATCCATTTGAAAGATGCAGCAACTTATATCGTTTATACAAAAGTATAAATACTTGCTTTTTTTTATAATGTTACAAGCGATTGGGATTCACTTAACAATTCGCAATCATAGTTTTCATAAAAGCACCTTTCTCAATTCTACCAATTTTATTTCAGGAAATTTATATGAAAAATTTGCAAATATTGCCGATTACATTCATTTAAAGGAACAGAATCAACAACTTGTTTTAGAAAACATCCAATTAAAAAATAAAGTAGCCGTTCTCAACTCTATTGAACAAACTGCTTTAGAAACAGTAAGTGTAGATTCTACTTTTTTTAACCAGAGATACAGCTATTCTGTCGCTAAAATCATTAAAAACCAATACACCAAATCAAACAATCTTTTACTCATTGACAAGGGTAAAAATGATGGGATTGAAAAAGAAATGGCTGTTTTTAATAGCAAAGGAATTGTTGGAGTCACAGAAAAAACAACAGAAAAATACACAAGAGTTCAATCAATCTTAAATAAAAATAGTGGGATAAGTGCTCGGTTAAAAAAGGGTGCTAACTATTTTGGGCCTTTAGTATGGGATGGGAAAGATTACCGAAAGGTACAACTTACAGACATCCCGAGACAAGCAAATGTAAAAATTGGAGACACCATAGTCACAAGCGGAATGTCAACAATATTTCCTGAAGGAATTTTAATAGGAACTGTTTTAACGATTGGAAACAAACATAGTAGTGAAAATAAAATAAATGTTCAACTTTTTAACGATATGAGTAATCTGAGACACGTATATGTTGTGAAAAGTCTTCATAAATTAGAATTAAAAGCCTTACAAGATGAATAGCATTATCTACTATACATTTATTGGAGTGCTTTTAGCTTTTCTACAAGTGTTTGTTTTCAACAATATTCTTTTTTTTGAATATATAAATCCATTTTTATACATTGTCTTTGTGTTTTTGTTTCCAGTAAGAGAATTGCGTTTTTATTTTTTATTAATGGCATTTTTATTGGGTTTATTTATTGATGTTTTTAGTGATTCCGGAGGAATTCACGCTTTCTCAACCTTAACGATTGCCTATATTCGACTTTTTTTTATCAACCTTTATTTTAGAAAAACACCTGTCGATTATCCTTTTTTCAGACTTCAAAAAGAACCTTTTGGAAAAATATTTAACTTCACAGTAACTTTAACAGTGATACATCACTTTATTTTATTTTCTTTAGATAACTTTAGCTTTCAGAATTTTTCGAGTGTACTACTAAACACATTGTATTCTAGTATATTTACACTACTTTTATTCTTTTTAGGCGGGTTTATTTTTATAAAGAAACAATAATGCAAAGAAGTTTTTTACTTTATTTCTCTATCACTCTAGTAGGAGTTCTTTTTATTGGTCGATTATTTCAACTTCAAATACTACGAGGACAAAAATACGACCCAATAAATAATGCCGCAGTAAAAACACAATACGACTATCCAGAAAGAGGTTATGTATATGATAGGAATGGAACTTTAATCATCGCAAATCAACTTTCTTATGACGTAATGGTTCAACCCAATGAAGTTACCCCTTTAGATACTTTAGAATTTTGTGCTTTATTAAAAATAGACAAGGCAAGCTTCCTCAAACGATTCAATAGAGCACAGAATTATGCCTCCTACTTACCTTCTGTTTTTTTAAAACAATTAGCAAAAGAAGACTATGCATATCTTCAGGAAAAACTACACCACTATAAAGGGTTTTATATTCAAAAAAGAGTCATTCGAGAATATCCAATAAAGTCTGCTGCCAATATTTTTGGATATATTAGTGAAGTTAGTGAATCTAAAGCTAAAAAAAACGTCGATTATCAGCAAGGAGAATTAATTGGAAAGGCAGGTATTGAAAAAGAATATGAAGCCTATTTAAGAGGAACTAAAGGAAAAAAATACTCACATAAAAATAGATTTAATAAAGTAACTGGTCCTTATAAAAATGGTGTTTTAGACACTCTGCCTTCAAATGGAAAAGACTTAACCCTGACCATTGATATTGAATTGCAACAATATGCAGAAAGCTTAATGAAAGGGAAACGAGGCGGGATTGTAGCGATAGAACCATCTAGTGGAGAAATACTAGCATTAGTTACGGCCCCATCCTATGACCCAAATATGTTGGTCGGCAGAAAACGCTCAAAGAATTCTGTTCTTTTAATGAATCCAAAAAATCCAGACAAACCTACTTATGACAGATCTTTAATGGCACAATATGCTCCTGGGTCTCCTTTTAAGATGATGAATGCCTTAATTGGACTTCAAGAAAATGTAATTAATGCAAACACCGCCTTTAGATGTTATGAAGGGTATCAATACGGAAGAAGAAAAAATGAGTTCATGGGGTGTCATTGTGGAATTATAGGAAACCCCATCTATTTAAAGACAGCGATTGCAAGATCTTGTAATAGCTACTTTGCAAATACTTTTAAACGGATTGTTGAAAAAGACAACAAACCTTCTGAAGGACTCAATAACTGGAGCAAACATGTGAAAAGCTTCGGGTTAGGAGATTATTTAGGATACGATTTACCCGCTGGAGCTGCAGGTAGGATTCCGACAGGAGTGTTTTATGACAATCGAATTAATTATCGCTGGAACGCATCATCGGTCATTTCGAATGCAATCGGACAAGGTGATGTTGAAACAACCCCAATACAGTTGGCAAATTTTACAGCGGCTATTGCAAATAAAGGTTTTTTCTATACACCTCATATTTTAAAAAAGGTCGCAGGAGAAGCCATCAAAAATAAAAAATATACCGTTCCAAAAAAGACCAGTATAGCTGCAAAACATTTTGAACCTATTATTGAAGCGATGCACGAAGTTTTTAAAACAGGAACTGGAAAATCGAGTCAAATAAAAGGCATTGAAATTTGCGGGAAGACAGGGACTGTTGAAAACTCCATCAAAATAATAGATGGCGTTAAAACACAAGCGCCCGACCATTCTATATTAGTTGCATTTGCTCCAAAAGATAACCCTAAAATAGCAATAGCTGTTTTTGTTGAAAATGGCGGTTATGGATCTACTATCGCTGCCCCGATTTCAAGTTTAATTATAGAAAAATATCTAACAGAAAAAATATCTAAACCGTTGGTCGAAAAAAGAATACTTGCACTCAGTTTACAAGAAGTTTACGACAAACAAAAATCAAAAGAAATTGCGCCAGGAACGAAATAACATTTTTGCAGGAATTGATTTTATCCTAGTATTTTTATATCTCTTTTTAGTAGGATTTGGATGGCTCAATATTTATGCAGCTTCCAGAACAACGGAGGATGTAGAATTCCTAAATTTTTCAACGGAATATGGGAAACAGCTTATTTTTATTTGTTTAACCCCTCCTTTAATTGTGCTGATTCTTTTTTTTAATTCCAAATTTTACGAAAAATTTTCGGTTATTTTTTATGCCTTTTCAATACTTTCGCTCCTTGGATTGTTTGTTTTTGGTAAAACTATTAATGGTGCAACATCTTGGTATAATTTTGGATTTATAGGGTTGCAACCCTCTGAATTCGTGAAAGTATTTACAGCATTAGCAGTTGCAAAACTTTTAAGTGATCATCGGCAATACAACTTCAACTTGATTAAAAATCAAGTAAAAGCATTCATCATCATTTTCTTACCTGCTTTTTTAATTATACTTCAACCAGACGCAGGTTCTGCATTAATTTATTTAGCATTTTTTTTCGTCTTAAATCGAGAAGGACTCTCTTTAAATTATATCCTTTTAGGACTTTCTACACTCCTCATTTTCATTAGTACAATCTATTTTGGCCCAGAAACAATTATCACGAGTCTTTTTATACTCATTACTTTTTTTGTTATACTTATTATCAAGAAAGCTGGAAAACGGTATTTACGGTTCAATTGGTATAAAATAGTAGGGGTCTATTTATTACTTGGCATTTTTGTTTTTAGCACAAACTACTTTTACAAACATGTCTTAGCTTCGCACCAAAAAGATCGGTTTGATATTTTATTGGGTATAAAAACAGACAACAAAGGGGTTGGTTACAACTCTTATCAATCAGAACTCACAATAAGTTCAGGAGGCCTAAATGGAAAAGGCTTTTTAAATGGCGATTTAACGCAAGGAGATTTCGTGCCTGAACAACACACCGATTATATTTTTAGTACTGTTGGAGAAGAATGGGGTTTTATTGGCGCTAGTCTTGTTATTATTGCCTTTATGCTCATGATGTACCGAATCATCTATTTAGCAGAAACACACAGTAATAAATTTGGTCGAGTTTACGGCTACGGTCTTGCTTCCATACTATTCTTTCATGTGATTGTAAATATAGGAATGGTCATCGGTTTATTGCCAACAGTAGGTATACCACTCCCTTTCTTTAGCTACGGAGGCTCATCTTTGTGGGGATTCACGATCTTGCTTTTCATCTTCCTACGTTTAGATGCCCACAAGAATTATGATTGGTAAATATCATACCAAAATAAAGCACAAAAAAAACTCTGAATGAAAATTCAGAGTTTTTTTTATATTTTGTAAATAAAAATCTTACATAGCAGCAACGTGCTTTGTTAATTTAGATTTTAAATTTGCAGCTTTGTTTTTATGAATAATGTTATTCTTTGCTAGTTTATCTAACATAGAAATTACATTACCTAACATTCCTTCAGCTTCTTTTTTATCTTCAGTTGCACGAATATCTCTTAACGCGTTACGAGTAGTTTTATGCTGATATTTGTTACGCAATCTCTTAGCGTCGTTACTTCTAATTCTCTTTAATGCTGACTTATGATTTGCCATAATTCTTAATTTATTCGTTTTTAATTAAAACTTTGTAGTCCGTACGGGAATCGAACCCGTGTTACATGGATGAAAACCATGCGTCCTAACCCCTAGACGAACGGACCATAACAACCAAATTATCTCCAATTGCGGGTGCAAATATACACCGTTTTTCAAACTTCACAATCTTTTTTTTAAAAAATTTAAAAAACTTAATATGCCTTCGCAAAAAGAACTCTTTTTAAAGAAGGTTTCCCTGTAAAAACACAAGTTCCAACCTCATCTTTTGCATCGTTTGGAATGCATCTAATCGTTGCTTTTGTCAATTCTTTTATTTTATCTTCTGTTTCAATGGTTCCATCCCAATGTGCAGATACAAAACCACCTTTATTTTCAATGGCCTCCTTAAATTCTTCAAACGTTGAAACATGTGTTGTATGTGCCGTTCTAAAATCGATAGCTTTTGTAAATAAGTTCTCTTGGATTTCTTCTAATAAATTTTCAATAAATACAACGACATCGTCTTGTGAAATGGTCTCTTTTGATAAAGTATCTCTTCTAGCTACCTCAACCGTGTTGTTTTCAAGATCTCTATTTCCGATGGCAATTCTTACGGGAACTCCTTTTAATTCATATTCTGCGAATTTTGCGCCTGGTCGATAGGTATCTCTATTATCAAACTTCACCGAAATTCCTTTTTTACGCAATCCTTTTACAATAACATCTACTTTTTCTGAAATTGCAACCAATTGCTCATCGTTTTTATAAATGGGTACGATTGCAACTTGTATTGGTGCTAATTTTGGAGGTAAAACCAATCCAAAATCATCGGAGTGTGTCATGATCAAACCACCAATTAAGCGGGTAGAAACTCCCCAAGAAGTAGCCCAAACATATTCTTGCTTTCCTTCTTTAGAAGTAAACTTCACATCGAAAGCTTTTGCAAAATTCTGACCTAAAAAGTGACTTGTTCCTGCTTGTAACGCCTTTCCATCTTGCATTAAAGCTTCTATTGTATAGGTTTCAACTGCACCAGCAAAACGCTCACTTTCAGATTTCGCTCCTTTTACAACAGGCATTGCCATAAAATTCTCAGCAAAAGTTGCATATACTTCTTGCATTTGTTTTGCCTCTATAATTGCTTCTGTTTCTGTTGCGTGAGCTGTATGTCCTTCTTGCCATAAAAACTCTGCTGTTCTTAAAAACAAACGGGTTCGCATTTCCCAACGAACTACATTGGCCCACTGATTGATCAACAAAGGTAGATTTCGATAAGATTGAATCCACCCTTTATAAGTATTCCATATAATTGCTTCAGAAGTAGGTCTAACAACTAATTCTTCTTCTAATTTTGCATCTGGATCTACCCGCAATTTTCCAGGTTTATCAGGGTCGTTTTGCAAACGGTAGTGAGTAACAACTGCACATTCTTTCGCAAAACCTTCTGCATTTTTTTCTTCAGCTTCAAACAAACTTTTTGGGACAAATAATGGGAAATAGGCATTTTCATGACCTGTCTCTTTAAACATCCTATCTAATTCTGCTTGCATTTTCTCCCAAATAGCATAACCGTAAGGCTTTATAACCATACAACCTCTTACTGCAGAATTTTCTGCTAGGTCTGCTTTTACAACTAATTCGTTGTACCATTTAGAATAATCGTCTGCTCTTTTTGTTAACTTTTTGCTCATAGTAAAAACTTTGGCACAAATATTGCTTATTGTTATTTTGAAATTTTGTTTTACAAATAGTTATATTTACAAAACAGAATACAAAATTACTATAAAATGGTTAGAGACCCCTTATAGTTTGCAACTTTTTGCCAAACAATTTAGAAAATAAGAATTCATCCAAATATTACAAATCATGAAAATACAATACACAAAATTAAATTTCAGTAAACTTCTCATGCTTTTTGCTGTGAATGCTGTGCTCATTTCATGTGGAACGTATCAGCATGCAACAATTGAGGATGGTATTTATGCAAACGAAAACGATACTAAAAGAAAGAAGAAAGTTGTTGTTGTTAACGAAAGAGCTTATTCTGACTACAATGCAGATTACTTTGCGGAAGAATTAGATTTAGTTGACGAAATAAATAGTGAAGACATTTTCTTAGAGGAAGACGAATACAACACAATAGACAGTGTAAATGTATCTACTGAAGCGGAAAAAACGCTCGCTTACACACCAAATCAATCTTGGGGTAACGAAGAAAACAACGACGTCATTATTAATATTAACTTTAGACAAGACCCATATTGGATGGGAGACGTATGGGGGTTCAACCCTTATCGATTTAATTATTGGTCTTTCAACAGAAGACGATTTAACTATTGGGGATGGGGAAATAATTACTTTTATGGAAATGGGTGGAATAACTATTATGGATGGTCACACTTTGATCCTTTTGGATGGAACAATAACATTTATGGTTGGAACATCTACAATAGATATAGGGGCACTAACGTAGCTTATCATAGAAGAGGACGCTACGGAAGTTATGGTAGAAGATCAAACAATGTATTGGGAAGAAGGCAATTAAACAATTCTAGGAGCGTTGCCTACAATAATTTTACCAGAAAAAACAAAAGAAAACTACGACCTAATCGTAATACAAATACAATTCGAAATACTAGAAATACCACGAGCAACATAAAGCCAAAACCAACTAGAAGAACTAAAAAAGTTAAAAATACAAGAGCGGTTCAACCAAAAAGAACTGTTAGGACCAGAACCAAAAACACTAGAGAACCAAACAGAAACACCAGAACAACAAGAAATACAAGAAGCACGTTTCCTAGCAGCAACACAAGAAGCACTCGTTCTTCGAGTAGAAGTTTTGGAAATTCTTCATCAAGAGGTTCTTCTTCGAGAAGCTCCTCTAGAAGAAAAAACTAAATAGTATTTATTTAAATTTAAGTTCTAAATTTGCATAATGAAGTATTTTTTTACACTAATATTTTTTATTACCGCAACATTTACAATCCAGTCTCAGTCTTTAGGCTACCAAGATTTGGCATTATTATTCTCAGGAAATGACAACAATGGATCTGCAAGATTTGTTGCAATGAGCGGTGCTTTTGGTGCTGTGGGTGGAGATATTTCTGCAATGAATATCAATCCTGCTGGAATCGCTGTTTATAAAAACAGTGTGTTCTCTGGAAGCATTAGCACGCGAAATACGGAGGTCACTTCAACCTATTACAACAACGCAATAACAACAGAAGAAGCCTTTTTTAATGCCTCCCAAGCGGGTGCTGTTTTCGTTTTTGAAGCACTAAATGATTCTAAATGGTCCAAATTTGCTGTTGGGTTTAATTACAGAATTACAAAGGACTTTGGTAATGGATTTTCTGCTGGAGGAAATAGCGGAATTGCAACTTTTACAGATTTTCCGTTAGACCAAAACACACCTCACCTTGAATACAATATTAGCGAAGAACAACGTTTTAGAAGCACAATAAAAGGAGAGTTAAGTGAAATAAATATTGCGTTCTCGTCGGTGCATGAAAACAAATTATATGCTGGTGTTGGATTGAATTTTTATGACTTAAACTTCAATCAGGAAGCGCTTTTAACAGAATTCAACAACGCTGCTACTGATGACCAAGAATTGGATATTGATTTGTACCAAGTAAATAATACTATAGGAACTGGGTTTTCTTTAAATGCGGGATTTATTTATAAAGCACATAAATTCTTTCGATTTGGTTTGGCATATCAAACACCAATATGGTTTTCAGAAATCTTACAAGACACCAACTATGGATTTGACAGCGAGAACAATATTGACGTTGGTTTTCTCCAAGGAGAAACAACCTTCTTTACTGAAGAGGAAGCGCCATATACTGAAGCAAATGACTGGCAATACATTGCCTATCGATTAAAAACACCTAGTCATTTAACAGCAAGTGCTGCTTTTATTTTTGGTAAAAGCGGATTAATAAGCATCGACTACACAAACAAAAATTATCAAAACATAAAATTATCAGAAGGATACTTCCTGAATGAAAATCAATTTTTTCAAAACGATTTACGTGCAACCCATAATGTGAAGATTGGTACAGAATGGCGTATGGAACGACTGAGTCTAAGAGGCGGTTATCAATTTGAACAAAGTCCGCTAAAAAACGCTTCCGATTTAGAAAATACAACAGGCTATTCTTTTGGAGGAGGTTATCACTTTGGAAACAGCAAGTTTGATCTATCCTACAGTAAAAGCAACCTGAATACTGCATATGACTTCTATTCACAATTCAGCAATATAAATGCCGCAAATTTAACTACCAATAACAGTAAAATAACGGCAACACTTACACTGAACCTGTAAAAACTACCAATAACAAAATACACTGCTTGCAGAAACTCTAAAAAAGTTGTCGCTCGCAGTGTTTTTAACTTTTACAATAAAAGAGATTCTTATTCCCTTTTTTGCCTTAATTTTGCAATTCATTTTTTGACTATGAAAAACACTGAAATTACCATACAAGAAACTTCTAATGAAAGCATTATAAAATTTGTTAGTAATCAAATTTTAATCAATGGTGGAAGTTATGAGTTTACCAATATAGATGAAGCTAAAAACTCTTCATTAGCACAACAATTATTCTACTTACCTTTTGTAAAAAAGGTATTCATTACGGCCAATTTTATAGCAATTCAACGTTTTGACATTGTAAAGTGGCAGGATGTCCAACAAGAAGTTGCCGAACAAATAGAAGCATTTATCAATGATGGCAATGCGGTTGTTAATGAAGCATCTGCAACATCAAAAAAAGAAGCGATAGAAGTTTATGCAGAAGTAACACCAAATCCGGCTGTAATGAAGTTTGGTTCTAACAAAGCATTAACACAAACAGATGTTGAATATAAAAATATTGAAGAAGCAAGTAAGTCATCTCCTTTAGCCCAAGCAATATTTACCTTTCCATTTGTAAAAGAAGTCTTTATTTCTGACAATTACATTTCTGTTACTAAATATGATATGGTCGAATGGGGTGATGTCTATCCAGAACTAAGAAGTTTTATTCGTGAATATTTAGCGGATGGAAAAACGATAATTAAAGAATTACCAACACAAGAAACATCACCAGAAGCTGTTATCGAAATTCCAAAGGTAGCTTTAGAAGGAATTTCTGCTCAAATTGTAGACATCTTAGATGAATACATAAAACCAGCAGTGGCCAGTGATGGTGGAAACATTGCTTTTAGATCTTATGATGAAGAGCACAAAGTGGTGAGTGTAGTATTACAAGGAGCCTGCAGTGGATGTCCTTCTTCTACGGCTACTTTAAAAAGTGGTATCGAGAATTTATTGAAAGAAATGCTACCCAATATGATTAACGAAGTGATTGCTATAAACGGATAATTTAATATCATGTCAAAAATAATAAAGCCCTATAAAGATTCTGCTCTCGGAAAAAAAGAGCAAGTTGCAAAAATGTTTGATAACATTTCTACGAATTACGACGGGTTAAACCGTGTAATTTCTTTTGGAATTGATGTAAAATGGCGCAAGAAAGTTGTTGAAATTGTTGGAAAGAACAATCCAAAACAAATTTTAGACATTGCAACTGGAACAGGAGATTTGGCTTTAATGATGGCGGATTTAAACCCAGACAGAATTGTAGGTTTAGACATCTCTACAGGCATGCTCGAAGTGGGAAAACAAAAAATTGCCAACGCAAATTTGTCCGAAAAAATTGAAATGATTGTTGGAGATTCTGAAGATATGCCTTTTGATGACGCCACTTTTGACGCCATTACGGTTTCTTTTGGTGTTCGTAATTTTGCAAATTTAGACAAGGGATTAAAAGAAATTGCTCGAGTACTAAAACCTACTGGAGTTTTGGTTATTTTAGAAACTTCCAACCCAACAAAATTTCCTTTTAAACAAGGTTATAAATTACACACGCATCTGATACTTCCTATTATTGGCAAACTTTTTTCTAAAGACAAAGTTGCCTATTCCTATTTGTCTGAAAGTGCTAATTATTTTCCTTTTGGAGAAAAGTTCAACAATATTTTAAAGAAAAATGGGTTTACTAACTCAGAAGACAAGCCAGTAACTTTTGGGGTTGCAACAATTTATACCGCCAGTAAATAATGAATTTGAAGTATTTTATTTTATTTGGAATTTTTACATTCTCCTTCTCCACCTTTTCACAAAATAAACGTGTAGAAAACTTACCCACTTTCGATAAAAAAAAAATACACTTTGGCTATTATTTGGGATTGAATCAAAATGACTTTAAGCTAAGCATTAAAAAAAATTCTTTTGGCGTTGAACCTGGTAATATTTTAGTGGAACCAACGCCGGGTTTTAATGTTGGCTTTATTATAGACCTACGTTTGCATAAAAATTTAAACCTACGTTTTGAACCCGGATTAATAAGCAATACCAAGAAAATCATCTTTAACTACTTGGACGAACCCAAAGACAGTATTAGAAAAGTGACCTCAACCTTTCTTCACGTTCCATTGGTTTTTAAAATGAGTACCGACAAGTATCGCAACATTCGACCATATCTACTAGCAGGTGTTTCATATGATCTAAATCTTTCCAGTAACGAAAAAAATCAAGATGATAATAATACAGGAGAATTTCGAACGGAAACGCATAACTTCATGTATGAGTTAGGAATTGGAGTTGATATTTATCTTCATTATTTCAAGTTTTCTCCTTCAATAAGAGGTGTTTTTGCAATCAATAATGAACTAAAATACGACAACGTTGCAAATGGTGCCAGTAAATGGACAGACCCCATTAAATTTTTAGGAACGCGGGGGCTTTTCTTAAATTTGGCATTCGAATAATCCTTCGATGTTTGGATTGAAGACTACGAAACGCTACTTCTTTTGAATTCACTTAATAAAATAGCTGTTGCAGTAGCAACGTTTAAACTTTCTGTCTCCTGGAGTTCTCCAAACCTTGGAATTGAAATCTTATGGGACACTAGATTCCTTATGGAATCTGAAATACCGTTTGCTTCATTTCCCATAATTAACACCGCCTCTTTTGGCAGTGAAGAAGTATACACATTACTACCCTCCATATCGGCAATAAATACGGGTAGCTTTGTCGCTTTAATATACGGGTGTAAATCTGTGTAAACAATGGAAACTCTAGTAACTGAACCCATAGAAGCTTGTACAACTTTCTGGTTAAAAGCATCTACCGTGTCTAAAGAACAAACCAATTGTATAACTCCAAACCAATCACATAAACGAATAATAGTTCCTAAATTTCCTGGATCATTTATAGCATCTAAAGCTAAAATAAGTCCATTTTCTTTTAAACTTGTTGCTGCTGGAAATTCGAAAATTGCAAAGACCTTATTGGGCGTTTTTAACTTGCTAATTTTTTTTAGTTCTTTTTCAGAAACAACAATCACTTTATTCTTTTCAACGTTACAAATAAAATCGTTAGTACAGAAAAGCAAATGAACTTTATAGTTGGCATCTAGAATTTCTTCAACTACTTTTACGCCTTCAGCAATAAATAATTGATGCTTTATTCGATACTTTTTTTGCGATAAACTTGTTATCAGTTTAAGTTGATTTTTAGAAATACTCATTAATTGATTCTAATTGAAAATATACCATGGAAAAATACTATTTTTGAAACAAATAGTTTTGCAAACTTAATGAAAAAACTCTCTCTTTTTTTCTTCCTCTTTATTCTTTTTGCTTCTTGCAACTCCACAAAGCATGTTGCCGAAAAAGAATACCTCCTCACTAAAAACTACATTTACGTTGACAGTGTGAAAAACACGAGTGGTGAACTTCAGAAATACGTTCTTCAAAAACCGAATCCGCGCTTTTTAGGTTTGCCTTTTGGCTTGTATTTTCATAATATGGGAAATCACAAAAAATCAAAAACAGCCAAAGATTGGGGTGAAAAAAACAGAGGTACTTATCATTTGATCAAAACTATATTTTCAGAAAAACAAAGTATTGCTTATGCTAACACACTTATAGGTCTTAATAATTGGCTTTTGGCATATGATAAACCTGCCATTTTAAACAAGGGAAAAATATCAAAAACGGGGAATAATCTATTGGCCTATTACAAAACTCAAGGGTATTTTGAAGCGAGTATAAAGACGGCGGTTAATGATTCACTAAAAGCAAAAAGAGCAACTGTTGATTACTATATAAAACCTGGGAAACCTACTTTTTTAGATACGATTGCTGTAAAAATAGAATCGCTAGTTTTAGATTCAATTTATAAAAATGCTTTACAAACATCGCTTTTAAAAAAAGGCAGTCAATACAAAAATCAAACTTTCATAGACGAAGCAAAACAAGTTATAAAACTTTATAGAAATAATGGAATTTATCATTTTGCTGAAAACTATCTCGGGTTTTATGTAGACTCAACAAGAAATGATTACAAAACAAATGTAGATTTTATTATTTCTGGAGACCGAATTATTGAAGAGAACGGCGCTTATATTAACAAGCCTTTTAAGGTACAAAAAATTAAAGACGTTTCAATAATAACAGATTATTCTTTTTTAAAAAAAGAGGAAACTCCCAAAGATACTGTCTCTTATAAAGGGATTCAATTTATTGCTTATGACAAAGTAAGATACAATCCGAAATACCTTGCGGAATCTATTTTCTTAAAACCCGGCGGTATCTATAAGGACACTTTAAGAAACTTGACAAGAAACCACTTAAAGTCACTCAAAAACTTTAAAACGACCAGTATTAAATTTGAAGAGTTAAATGATCAGGAGTTAAAAATGAATATTCTTTTAACCCCTATTGAAAAATACACTTTGGGTTTTGAGACGGAATTGACACACTCTAATATTAGAAATATTGGTACTTCTGCAAAATTTTCTATTACAGATAGAAATGCTTTTAGAGGTGCAGAATTACTAAAAATGTCACTACTTGGTTCTTGGTTTAACTCCAACAATGGACCCGGTTGGGAATTTGGAGGAGATGTATCTGTTGAAATTCCAAGATTTGTAGCTCCTTTTGGATTGAGTAAATTAGTTCCGAAAGAAATGTCCCCGAGAACACTTTTTTCTATAGGTTCAAGTGTACAAAAAAACATTGGTCTAGACCGGCAAACTTTTACGCTGTTTTCTGATTACAAATGGCAATACAATGCTCAAAAGACCATTCAATTAGAAGTTTTTAACACACAGTATATTCAAAATCAAAATATTGACAAATACTTTAATGTTTATAGTTCTGAGTTTACAAACCTAAAGAATGTTGTTCTTGAATTAGACCCTTCTTTTGTATTTCCAGACGACGAGACATTGCCACAAGTTGCATTAAACAAAATGCGCGCCATTGCAACTGATAATTCGCTTCAAGTAAGTAATCCAACTGAATTTAACAACAACTTAAATATTTTAAACCGGTATAATATTATTACCTCCGATTTCTTAATCCCGACCATTGCTTATTCATACACCTATAACAACCAATCCAACTTTAAAGACAATCAATTTTCATTTTTTAAAGTACGTATTGCAAATTCAGGAAATGTTTTAGGATTGCTTTCTAAAGATAAAAATGCCAATAATAAAAAAACCTTTTTAGACATTCCATTAGCACAGTATTTTAAGACAGATATTGAATATAAGAAATTTTGGGATGTAGGGAGTACCTCAGTAATCGGAATCCGTAGTTTTTTAGGTGCAATTATCACCTATGATAATTCAGCAATTCCATTTACAAAAAGTTATTTTGCAGGGGGCTCCAATGACATTCGAGCTTGGCAAACCTATGAATTGGGTCCAGGAAGAAGAAATACGGGATTAGAATATAATATCGGAAGTTTAAAATTTTTAACGAGTTTAGAGTATCGATTTGATATTGTTGCCAAACTAAAAGGAGCGATTTTTGCAGATGCTGGAAATATTTGGGACATTACCAACTCCTCTTTTGTAGACAGTGAGGCAAAATTTAACGGTTTCTCTTCATTAGGTGATTTTGCGGTTGGAACTGGTTTTGGTGTTCGTTATGATCTCAACTTTTTAATTCTTCGTTTTGATGTTGGCTTTAAAACTCACGAACCTTATTTAAAAGAAAATAAGTGGTTTAGCAACTATAATTTTTCGAGTGCAGTTTACAACGTCGGAATTAACTACCCGTTTTAAAGCGGTTCTTACGGGACTAAAACGTATTCGTAAACATCCTATTTTTTTTGAATTTTACACAAAAAAACATGTAATTTTGTGGGCAAATAAAACTAAAAACATTTTTTATGATTAAGCCAGGAGTTGCCACAGGTAAAGAAGTTCAAGAAATATTTAATTTAGCAAAGGAGAAAGCATTTGCAATCCCTGCTGTAAACGTAGTTGGTTCTAGTACAATCAACGCCGTTTTGGAAACTGCAAAAGATTTAAATGCTCCTGTTATTATTCAATTTTCGAATGGTGGTGCACAATTTAATGCAGGTAAAGGTTTGTCAAACGAAAATGAAAAAGCAGCCATTGCTGGTGCTGTTGCAGGTGCAAAGCACATTCACGAATTAGCAGTAGTATACGGAGTTCCTGTAATTTTACATACCGACCACGCAGCAAAAAAATTATTACCTTGGATTGATGGTTTGTTAGATGCGTCTGAAAAGCACTTTGCTGAAACAGGTAAATCTTTATATAGTTCTCACATGATCGATTTGTCTGAAGAGTCTTTAGAGGAAAATATCGAGATTTGTAAAAAGTATTTGGCCAGAATGAGTAAAATTGGGATGACCTTAGAAATTGAATTAGGAATTACTGGTGGTGAAGAAGATGGTGTAGATAATTCTGATGTTGATATTTCAAAATTATACACACAACCCGAAGAAGTAGCTTATGCGTATGAAGAGTTGCTAAAAGTTTCTCCTCAATTTACAATTGCGGCAGCTTTTGGAAACGTTCACGGGGTTTATAAACCAGGGAATGTAAAATTAACACCGAAAATTTTAAAGAATTCTCAAGAATATATTTCTAAAAAATACAATGTTCCTCACAATACAATTGATTTTGTATTTCATGGTGGTTCTGGTTCTACAGTAGAAGAAATTAGAGAAGCTATTGGTTATGGTACTATTAAAATGAATATTGATACCGATTTACAATATGCATTTACAGAAGGAATTCGCGATTACATGATTAGCAAACAAGCTTATGTTTCTTCTCAAATTGGAAATCCTGATGGAGCAGATCAGCCAAATAAAAAACATTACGATCCAAGAAAATGGTTGCGTGAAGGTGAGCAAACTTTTAAAGCCCGCTTAAAACAAGCATTTGAAGATTTAAACAATGTAAACACTTTATAGTTTTACATTTGACCTTTTTTTTAAAAAGCATTTTGATACGTTCTCAAAATGCTTTTTCTATTAAAAATAGATATCTAGAAAGAAAAAAGGATAGTTCATAAAAAACTTTTACATTTGTGGCTCACTATTTTTTAAAATAGTTGAAACAATTAGACAAACAACAACATAAATCGAAGGAACTATGGCTTGGTTTAAACGTACAGATAAGGGGATTCAAACCCCAACAGAAGAAAAAAAAGACACTCCAAAAGGTCTTTGGTATAAAACACCAAGTGGCAAAATTATTGACACTGAAGAATTAAAGAAGAACTTATATGTAAGTCCAGAAGATGGTTACCATGTAAGAATTGGAAGTAGAGAGTATTTCGAATTGTTCTTTGATGACAATACCTTTACGGAATTGGATGAAAATTTGACTTCTAAAGATCCTTTAAACTTCGAAGACACCAAAAAATATCCAGAACGCGTAAAAGCAGCGCAAGAAAAAACCAATCTAAAAGATGCTGTTAGAACTGCAGTTGGAAAATCTTTTGGAAAAGAACTCGTGATAGCGGCAATGGATTTTGCTTTTATTGGCGGTTCTATGGGAAGTGTTGTTGGAGAAAAGATTGCAAGAGCCATTGATTATTCAATAAAAAATAAAGTACCCTTTTTAATGGTTTCAAAATCTGGTGGTGCACGAATGATGGAAGCATCACTCTCTTTAATGCAGTTGGTGAAAACTTCTGCAAAACTGGCACAATTAGCAGAAGCTAAAATTCCGTACATCTCTTTATGTACAGACCCTACAACAGGAGGAACAACGGCCTCTTTTGCAATGTTAGGAGATATTAATGTTGCAGAACCCAATGCCCTAATTGCATTTGCAGGACCGAGAGTTGTGAAAGATACTACCGGAAAAGATTTACCCAAAGGGTTTCAACGTTCTGAATTTGTCTTGGAACACGGTTTCCTAGATGGGATCTACGAAAGAAAAAATTTAAAAAAGCAAGTAAACTTATACATCGATTTAATACAGAATATACCTGTAAGAAATCAATAAATAATATTATATTTGCAAACTCAACGGATATTCCATTGATATACATAATAATCATTTAAATAATATTGGCATGTACTTAACTAAAGAAGTAAAAGAAAGCATCTTCGAAAAACACGGTAAAGGAAAAAACGATACCGGTTCTTCAGAAGGTCAAATCGCGTTATTTACGCACAGAATTAACCATTTAACCGAGCACTTAAAGAAAAATCGTAAAGATTATAATACAGAGCGTTCGTTAGTAATGATGGTTGGTAAGCGTAGAAGCTTGTTAGATTACTTGAAGAAATCAGAAATCAACAGATATCGTGCGATTATCAAAGAATTAGGAATTAGAAAGTAATTCTTACAAAAAGAGGGGCTATAAACGCACCTCTTTTTTATTACAATAAATTAAAGTCTGATTCTAACAAAGTCAGTAACAGTACAAAAAAATCAAAAATAGTAACAGCATTTTTGATTTTCCATTTCAACAACAGACAACAACACAACAACAAAAAATTAGTAATTTAAAATTTAGAATTCATTTATGATTCCAAAAGTATTTAGAGAGGTTATAGACCTTGGAGATGGAAGAACCATTTCATTAGAAACCGGTAAACTAGCAAAACAAGCTCACGGTTCAGTTGTTGTTCAGATGGGAAAAGCAATGTTGTTATGTACAGTAGTATCTAGCTACAAAGCAGGTACAGTAGACTTTTTACCATTAACAGTAGATTATAGAGAAAAATTTGCAGCTGCAGGACGTTATCCTGGAGGATTCTTTAAAAGAGAAGCAAGACCAAGTGATGGAGAAGTATTAACAATGCGTTTAGTAGACCGAGTTTTACGTCCGTTATTTCCAAAAGATTACCATTCCGAAGTACAAGTGATGATTCAATTGATGTCTCATGATGAAGATGTAATGCCAGACGCATTAGCAGGTTTGGCAGCATCAGCAGCGATTCAATTATCAGACTTTCCTTTCGAATGTCCAATTTCTGAAGCACGTGTTGCAAGAGTAAATGGAGAATTCGTAATCAACCCAAATAGAGCACAATTAGCAGCATCTGACATTGACATGATGATTGGAGCTTCGGCAGATTCTGTAATGATGGTGGAAGGTGAGATGGATGAAATTTCTGAAGAAGAAATGGCAGACGCAATTAAGTTTGCACACGAAGCAATTAAAGTTCAGTGTGCTGCTCAAGTTCGTTTGGCGGAAGCTTTCGGGAAAAAAGAAACTAGAACATATGAAGGTGAAAGAGAAGATGAAGAATTAGCAGCAAAAATTCATGCCTTCAGTTATGACAAATGTTATACAATTGCTAAAAAGGGAACTTCAAAAGTAGAACGTACAACTGCTTTTGGTGAAGTAAAAGAAGAATTAACAGCTTCATTTACAGAAGAAGAATTAGCAGATTACGGAGATTTAGTTGGAAAATATTTTAATAAAGCGCAAAAAGCTGCAGTTAGAGAATTAACTTTAGCGGAAGGCTTGCGTTTAGACGGACGTAAAACTGACGAAATTAGACCTATTTGGTGTGAGGTTGATTACTTACCATCCGTTCATGGTTCATCCATATTTACACGTGGAGAAACACAAGCATTAGCAACTGTAACTTTAGGAACTTCGAGAGATGCAAATAAAATAGATATGCCTTCTTACGAAGGTGAAGAGAACTTCTATTTGCATTACAACTTCCCTCCTTTTTGTACCGGTGAAGCAAGACCTTTAAGAGGAACTTCTCGAAGAGAAGTTGGTCATGGTAACTTAGCACAACGAGGATTAAAAGGGATGATTCCAGATGATTGCCCTTATACTGTAAGAGTAGTTTCTGAAGTTTTAGAATCTAATGGTTCTTCTTCTATGGCAACTGTTTGTGCGGGTACAATGGCTTTAATGGATGCTGGTGTTCAAATGACAAGACCCGTTTCTGGTATTGCTATGGGATTAATCTCTGATGGAGATCGTTATGCCGTTTTATCCGATATTTTAGGGGATGAAGACCACTTAGGGGATATGGACTTTAAAGTAACGGGTACTTCTGAAGGAATTACCGCCTGTCAAATGGATATTAAAGTAAAAGGCCTTTCATACGAGATTTTAGTAAATGCACTTAAACAAGCAAGAAACGGTCGTTTGCACATTTTAGACAAATTAACAGAGACGATTACTACGCCTAATGCAGAAGTAAAAGATCACGCACCTAAAATGATTAACAGAAGAATTCCTAATGATATGATTGGGGCCTTTATTGGACCAGGAGGGAAACATATTCAGGAATTGCAAAAAGAAACTGGTACTACAATTGTAATAACAGAAGATGCAGTTACTGAAGAAGGAATTATTGAAATTTTAGGAACAGATCCTGCAGGAATTGAACAAGTAATCACTCGCATCGAGTCAATGCTTTTCAAACCTGTTGTAGGAAGTGCTTACGAAGTAAAAGTAATTAAAATGTTAGATTTTGGTGCCGTTGTAGAATATGCAGAAGCTCCAGGAAATGAAGTTTTATTACATGTAAGTGAATTGGCATGGGAACGTACAGAAAATGTTTCTGACGTTGTAAATATGGGAGACGTTTTTGATGTGAAATACTTTGGTTTAGACCCAAGAACTCGTAAAGAAAAAGTTTCTCGTAAGGCATTGTTACCAAAACCAGAAGGTTATGTAGCAAGACCACCAAGAGATGACAAACGTTCTGGTGGACGTGATAACAGAAGCAGAGATAACCGCGGACGTGATGACAGAAAACCAAGAGCTCCAAGAAAAGAAGAATAAACTTAATTCTCTTTAGGAATAGAAAACCAAACCTGTTACGCTTCAAAACGTAACAGGTTTTTTTGTAACGCTACCATAAATCCATTCATGCTTTTTATAATACAACGAATGCCTTCTCTGTCTATAAATAGGCAAAACACAATAATCTAAAGGGATAAAATCTTCTTTGACTTTCTATCCAATTTTAATTGACTAAATTTAGCCCTTAAATCAATGTTTAATTTAAAGAAATCGTTGGTAATCATCCAAAAAACATCTAACATATCTACAAAATTTAGTCCCACTAATACCTATCATAGTTACTATATATGCATACTTTTTCAATCAATCATATAGCGCTTTCTGTTAAAGATGTCAATGAATCTATTGAGTTTTATAAAAAAGTACTTCTACTAACAGAAATTAAGAATACAGCATCCAACTCAAAAACAAGATGGCTATCAATTAGTGAAGGAAAACAACTACACTTGATTCCTCGGCCCAATGCTGAAATAAAAACCAACAAGGCAGTACATTTTGCTTTGGCAACTGCTACTTTAAATACATTTATAAAACATCTAGATGAGTTAAACGTTGAATATTCGGATTGGCTTGATACCCCAAATAAAGATTATATAAGAAAAGATGGAATTGTCCAGATTTACTTTCAAGATCCAAATGGTTATTGGATTGAAATAAACAACGACATTTAACAAATTATAGATGTTTGTAAAATTGATTGCCAAAAACATCGCTTCACACAAACACTTCGCATTTCAAGTTGTTATTTATTTTTCATCCAAAAAAATGTATTGTTTTTTATAAAATTGAAAAAAATCATCAATAGAAGTTGATGGTTTTTTGTTTCTTTGTGAGGAATAGATTTTTCAAATGTAAAAACATGAAATTTCTTAAAATTTCGACTTGAAAATCCAACGCATTACATATCTCTCTTTAGGTACAAATCAAGGAAACAAACTTGGAAACCTCCAAAAAGCAATTCATTTAATTGCCAGTGAGGTGGGTGCTATTCAAAAAATAGCTGCTGTCTACAAAACACCTTCATGGGGTTTTGAGGGAGATGAATTTTTAAATACTTGCATAAAGGTTTCTACCTATCAAGCTCCAGAAAAATTATTACAAACCCTTCTAGCAATCGAAAAAAAATTAGGTAGAACTAGAAAAGACCAAAAAGAATATCAAAACAGATCCATAGACATTGATGTTTTATTGTTTGACGATGAAATTATTTTCTCTAGAACACTCACAGTCCCACATCCAAAAATGTTATTGCGCAAATTTGTTATGGTGCCTCTAAATGAAATTGCTTCCACCTTCATACACCCAATCACTAAAAATAAAATTGAAATTTGCTTGCAAAATTGTGAAGATACTTTAGGAATTGAAATGATTCCAGAGAAATTAATACGTCCAATTCCATTATCAGAAAAATACAATTACATAGCCATTGAAGGAAATATTGGAGCTGGTAAAACTTCACTAGCCAATCTGCTCTCAGATCAATTTAATGCAAAAGTAGTTTTAGAACGCTTTGCAGACAATCCTTTTTTACCAAAGTTTTACGAAGACAAAGAACGTTATGCATTTCCGTTAGAAATGAGTTTTCTTGCAGACAGGTATCAGCAATTGAGTGATGATTTGGCGCAATTTGACTTATTTAAAAACTTTATTGTTTCCGATTATTATATTTTTAAATCTTTAATTTTCGCACAAGTTACTTTGTCTAAGGACGAATACTTCTTGTACCGAAAAATGTTTGATTTGATGTATAAAGAGATTACAAAACCGGATCTATATGTGTATCTATATCAGAATACAGATCGATTGTTAGAGAACATTAAAAAAAGAGGAAGAGACTACGAACAAAGTATTGAAAAAGACTATTTAAAAAAAATACAAGAAGGGTATTCTAATTTTATAAAAACAGAACAAGACTTAAACGTATTGACCATTGATGTTTCTGAATTGGATTTTGTAAATAATGAAAATGACTACTTCACAATCATCCAGCAAATCAACGAGGCTTAAATTGTTTTAGTTAAAAAAGAAAGCACAAAAAAAGGATCCACATTGTGAATCCTTTTTTTATGATTTATAAAAAATTACTCTTTTATAATTTCAAGTTTCTCTGCAAAATAAGAACAAAAATCACGCATGGTAGCGCTCATTTTTTCATCATTTGTAGCTCTCTCAAAAGAATCTGCCATCGATACTAAGGTCTGGTGAAAAAATTGTTTCATTTCATCTATTGGCATGTCTTTAGTCCATAAATCCATGCGTAAAGTATCTTTGTCTTTAGGATCCCAAACAGACAACATAATTGCCTTAGATGTCATATCTTCAATTCCTCCTTCTTTTGCTGTCCATGAAATTTCTTCTGGAACTCTATTTTCATCCAATCCAATTTGAAATTTGATCTCTGATGTATGTTTTACAGCCATTACTTTTTTGGTTTATATTTTGATTGGTCTAATAAACTTTGTGCGTCTATTGCTATTAATTTTTGCAAAGATACATCATTCTGTTTCATGAAAGATCGAACAATTTGCCAACCAATATAACTCCCTATTTTACCTGGAGATTGATTGTCTTGTGCCGTATAAAATTTAGAAAAAGGGGCATCCTCAATAAATCGTTTGTTCAACTTCGTATCCGTACTGTATAGCAATTCATTTTCAATAAAAAATTTCCAAACCGCTTCTTCTTGCTGTTTTGCCCAAGCTAATTTGGCAAAAGTATAACCTGTTTTTTCTTTTTCAGAAACAGATGGCAAATAAACATCTAGTAAATACATTTTTTTTCCTTCTTCAATTATTTTCGACGAGAAACTTCGATAGTTAGAAGGTGGAAATTGAGAATTAATAATTGCGTTGGCAACATCAACAATAAGGTGTTCTTTCGTATTGTTCTCCTTAATGTACATTGGATAATCTGCATAAAAGTCATGCTGCTTTCCCAAATAAACATCTAAAGAAACCAACAACAAACTATCTGCATACACCACTCGATTCTCATAATCAATATTGGACAGCATGGTAATGACTTTGGGGGCTTTAAATCTAGGATTATAAAAGGCTACATGTTTGAATAAGGAGGTAAATTGTTTTTTAATTTCGTTGAAATCGTTGAAGATTATTTGCGTTTCTTGAAATAATTCTTGTTCGTCTTTGTTGTTTATTTTTGCCAACCAAACGCTATCAGTCACTGCCTTTGGAAACAATAAAGGAAATTTTTTTTTAACCTCAACTAAGGTCTTTGGGGTGGCATTGTAAAAAGCCTCTTCAAATCGTTCTATCGCGAAATCCACTTCAATGCTTGAAACATCGATACTATTTTTGTCTTCATTTTTACAAGAGAGTAAAATGAGAGAAATCATAAAAATCCTTAAAAAAAACTTCATAAAATTTGTATCTTGCTGTTAGATAATAGAACGACAAAAATACTAAAATAGTTTGTGTATGAATGCTCAAAAAGTAACAGAACATATTATTGATTGGTTAAAAGTGTATGCAGAGAATGCTGGGGTAAAAGGGTTTGTAATTGGGGTTTCTGGCGGAATCGATTCTGCGGCAACTTCCACCTTATGTGCAGCAACAGGTTTCCCTACATTATGTGTAGAAATGCCAATACACCAAGCACCAAATCAAGTAACGAGAGCTGAAGCACATATTGCGCAATTAAAAGATAGATATGCAAATGTTTCTAGTGTTCGCGTTGATCTAACAAGCTCTTTTGATAATTTTATAAATGTCGTTCCCGAGGTTGCTTCTTCAGAACAAGTGGCACTTTCTTTAGCAAACACAAGAGCAAGATTGCGAATGACCACTTTGTATTATTTTGCGGGACTGCACAATTATCTAGTTGCTGGAACGGGAAATAAAGTTGAAGATTTTGGAGTTGGGTTTTACACCAAATATGGAGATGGTGGTGTGGATCTTAGTCCTATTGCCGATTTAATGAAATCTGAAGTATATGAAATCGCTGCTTTTTTAAAGGTCCCAACAGCCATCCAAGAGGCACAACCTACAGACGGCCTGTTTGGAGACAGCAGAACCGATGAAGATCAAATAGGCGCTTCTTATGATGAATTGGAATGGGCAATGAAAATGCAAGATCTTGAAAAAACTGAGAATGATTTTATAGGTAGAGAACAAGAAGTTTTTAAAATTTACTCGCGTTTGAACAGCGTCAACCAACATAAAATGAACCCAATACCTGTTTGTGAAATTCCTGAAAGTTTACAATAATTGATCGTTCTAAACCACTCTTGTCAATTTATTAAAAAGTTTCATTTTTAAATTATTATACCTTATAATTTCTTCTTTTTCTTCGTTGGAGTATATTCTATTTTCTGAGAATTTCTCATTCACCAAAGTTTCGATCAAAACTCTTCTGATATTAAAAACAACATCATTTACTGCTTTTGGTAATTTTTCTATTTCAGATTTCACTTCAATACTTTTGCTTTCCCAGTTACTTAATTGCTGAGTAGGGTTTTCTTTTTCCATTAAAATGGATGTTACTATTGAAGAAATTTCGATATTCTTGTGGTTAATTAAACGGTCGATGTCTAATTTTTCTAGCTGATTTAATTGATGAATAATTTCATTATAAATCTCTTGAAATGTAGTGTTTGAGAACTCTATTTCGTCCTCATGTAAATGAACATAAATTTCTGCTGAAACAGTGTTTTTATAAATTCTATTAGTGTAAATTTCTTTTCCGTCTTCGTTTACCTGAACCACTTCCTCTATAAAATCTACTTCATTATTTCCATAAAGTAATAAAATTCTTATGATTTCTTTTTCTAAAATAGACAACTGGTCTATTTTTTGAGTAGCCATCATTCCTCCTTTTACAATACCCATTTGAGATTGCTCTTCCTGCTGGAAATATTCTGGTGGTGGTTGATTTGGATCTACATTTGAATTGAAATTTGATTTTGTATTGCTTTTATCCGCTTTTGCATTGCGTTCTTTACTTAGCATTTGTGCCAATTCACTAAATAAAACACGTTCTGAAATGTCCATAATTCTGGCACATTCTTGCACATAAACTTCGCGTTGTATGCCGTCTGGTATTTTAGAAATACTCAATACAATATCTCGAATAACGCCTGCTTTTTTTATTGGGTCATTTTTCGAATCTTTTAAAAGTAATGATACTTTAAAGTTAATAAAGTCTTGTGCAGCGTCTTCTAAATAGATTTTCAGCTCACTATCCGAATGTGATTTGGCAAAACTATCTGGATCTTCTCCATCTGGAAACTGAACGACCTTTACGTTCATTCCTTGTTCTAGAATCAAGTCGATTCCACGAAGAGAGGCACGAATTCCAGCTGCATCGCCATCAAAAAGCACAGTAATGTTTTTAGTCAATCTACTTACCAATCGAATTTGATCTGCTGTTAACGCAGTTCCAGAGGATGCAACTACATTTTCTACTCCGGATTGATTGAACGAAATAACATCGGTATAGCCTTCTACCAAAAAACAATTGTCTTGTTTGGCAATTTCTTTCTTGGCTTGATAGATTCCATATAAAATTTTACTTTTATGGTAAATATCACTTTCTGGGGAATTTAAATATTTTGCGGCTTTTTTATCACTTGTTAAAATTCGCCCCCCAAAACCTAATACTCGACCCGACATGGAGTGGATCGGAAACATCACCCTGCCTTTAAATCGATCAAATTGTTTGTTTTCTTTGACAATGGTCAATCCGGTTGATGCTAAGTATTTAAGATCATATCCTTTGTCTAAAGCTGCTTTGGTAAAATTATCCCATTCATCTTTACAATATCCTAAATCAAATTTTTTGATGGTTTCGTCTGAAAAACCACGTTCTTTAAAGTAAGACAACCCGATTGCTTTTCCTTTAATGGTATTGAGCATAAGGTCATGAAAGTATTCTTTGGCAAAATTAGAGACCAAAAACATACTTTCTCGCTCATTTAATTGTGCTTTTTGTTCATCGGATTGTTCGGTTTCTTCAATTTCTATGTTGTACTTTCTTGCCAACCATCTTAGGGCTTCCGGATAGGAATAGTGTTCATGTTCCATTAAAAAAGAAACTGCATTTCCACCTTTTCCAGTCGAAAAATCTTTCCAGATTTGCTTTACAGGAGATACCATAAACGAGGGTGATTTTTCATCTGTAAAGGGGCTTAACCCTTTAAAATTACTTCCTGCTTTTTTTAACTGAACAAACTCACCAATAACCTCTTCTACTCTTGCAGATTCGAAAACACGGTCTATGGTACTTCTAGAAATCATGGATTATATTCTTTAATAGAAAACAAAGATACCAATTTTGAACGTTGTTTTCTGTCTGGTTTTTTTTGGAAATAAAAAAGACCTCACAGGCTTTAAAAAAGCGATGAGGTCTTTAATCTAATAGCTGCTAATTATGAAGCTGCTCTTAACTTTTTTAGGGTCGTATTTGTTAATTTAGATTCTGCATATTCTTTTGTGACCTTCAGTACTTTTTCTTCAGCACTTGGCAATTCAAACATGGCGTCTGTAAAGATCGCTTCACAAAGAGAACGCAAACCTCTTGCCCCCAACTTGTAAGCTACTGCATTTTCTACAATATAATTCAAGGCATCTTCTTCGATTGTAAAATCAATATCGTCCATTGTAAACAACTTCGTGTATTGTTTGATAATGGAGTTTTTAGGCGCTGTTAGAATGGCTCTTAATGTAACTGTATCCAAAGGATTCATATAACTTAAGACTGGTAAACGGCCAATGATTTCTGGAATCAATCCAAAAGCTTTTAAATCGGAAGGAATGATGTATTGCAACAAATTTTCCTCATCTATTTTATCATCGTCTAAAGATGCACTAAAACCAACGGCTTGCCTGTTTAAACGCTTACTGATGATTCTTTCAATTCCTGAAAAAGCACCTCCTGCAATAAATAAAATGTCTTTTGTATCTACTTCGATAAACTTTTGCTCTGGGTGTTTTCTTCCGCCTTTTGGCGCAACATTTACAACAGTACCCTCTAATAATTTTAATAATGCTTGCTGAACACCTTCTCCAGAAACATCTCTAGTAATAGATGGATTATCGCCTTTTCTAGCTATTTTATCAATCTCATCAATAAAAACAATTCCTCTTTGTGCTTTTTCTAAATCGTAATCTGCTGCTTGTAAAAGCCTGCTCAATATACTTTCTACATCTTCACCAACATATCCTGCTTGTGTTAATACGGTTGCGTCTACAATAGAAAAAGGGACGTTTAGCATTTTTGCAATCGTTCTTGCAACTAATGTTTTTCCAGTACCTGTTTCACCAACCAATACAATATTTGACTTTTCGATTTCTACTTCATCTTCATCATCTGTGGTTTGTAACAATCTTTTGTAATGATTGTAAACTGCTACAGCCATTGAACGTTTGGTTTCATCTTGCCCAATAATATATTGATCTAAAAACGTTTTAATTGCAACTGGTTTTCTTAGTAATAAATCTTTTGAAAGATCACCCGTTTTTGTTTCAGATACTTCTTCTTCAACAATACCGTGTGCTTGCTCAATACATTTATCACAAATATGCGCATCTACCCCTGCTATTAACAAGTCTGTTTCTGCTTTTTTTCGTCCGCAAAACGAACATTCTAAATTTTCTTCTTTCGACATTTGAATCGCTTTAGGCTTTTTACTTTCTTACTAAAACTTCGTCGATCATACCGTACAGCTTAGCTTCGTCTGCCTTCATCCAGTAATCTCTATCAGAATCTTGGTGTACTTTTTCGATGGTTTGTCCAGAATGATTTGCAATAATTGCATACAACTCATTTTTTAGTTTTAAGATTTCTCGTGTGGTAATTTCGATATCTGAAGCCTGACCTTGTGCTCCTCCTAATGGTTGGTGAATCATTACACGAGAGTGTGGCAATGCAGAACGTTTTCCTTTTGCTCCCGCACACATTAAAACAGCACCCATAGAGGCTGCCATTCCTGTACATATTGTTGCAACATCTGGCTTTATAAACTGCATGGTATCGTAAATACCCAAACCAGCATATACCCCTCCTCCTGGAGAGTTAATATATATTGAAATATCTTTATTGGCATCTAAACTCTCTAAAAACAACAATTGTGCCTGTATAACATTGGCTACTTGATCATTAATTCCTGTTCCTAAGAAAATAATTCTATCCATCATTAAACGTGAAAAAACATCCATTTGGGTAATGTTCATCTGACGTTCTTCCATAATATAGGGCGTAAGACTACTGGTTATTTTACCTAAATAGGTACTGTTTATTCCGTGGTGTTTTGTTGCGTATTTTTCGAACTCTTTTCCGTAATCCATTTCCGTGATTATTTTATTATTTGAACGGTAAAGATAAGAACTATTCCGTTACTATTTTATGACTGTACTAGACTAAAAAAACCCGAATTTAACAATTCAGGTTTTTAATTATTTGTTTTTTTGCTCAAAAATGAGCACAAAAACAAGCTGTGACTGTTATTTGTAAACTTCTTTTACAAATTTCTCGTAAGAAAGTTCTTTTGACTTAAAGCTCATGTTTTCTTTAAAGAACGTCAATAATTTTTGACTCATTAATTGAGCTTGTAATTTTTGAGCTTCTTCTTGATTTGATAAAATTCTTGTGGCAATATCATCCAATTCTTTTTCTTCTGGATTCATATTCCCAAATTGTGCCATTTGCGTGCGGATAAATCCTTTTGCATAGTTCACCAATTCTGCATAATCTAATTTGATGTCGTTGTCTTTCATAATCTTTCCTTCGATTAATTGATAACGCAGCGCTTTTTCAGATTTTGCATATTCTGCTGCTGCTTCTTCTGTTGACAATTGTTTTTCACCGGCTGTTGCTAACCATTTCTTTAAGAAATCTGCTGGTAAATCAAATTTTGTATTTTCAACTAAGTACTCTGTTACAGCATTTAATAATTGTTGATCTCCTTGTTGGCTGAACTGCTTTTCTGCATCTTCTTTGATCTTCGCTCTTACCGCTGTTACAGTCGTTACGCTTCCGTCAGGGAAAAGTTTGTTAAACAATTCTTGATCTAATTCTGCAAGCACTGTTTCTGTGGTTGCTTCTAAAGTAAATGTTACATTAATATCTAAACCTACCACTTCTTCTTGAGGAATGCCTAAAACAGACTCTAGTTGATATTCATTTGTAAACAATCCTTTTGTTTTCAATTCGATAACAGCACCACTCTTTGCACCAACAAACTTTTTCAAGTTTATTTTGCCTTTAACATCTTTTAAAGAAAATGTTGCTTTTTTATCAATTTCTTTTTCTTGACTCACAAAAGTACCAGTAACATTAGACGTTGCTGTAGCTACCTCTGTTGGAGATTCTGTACCATAACGCGCTTGAATATTTTCAACTTCTTTGTCGATTAATTCTTCGGTTGCGATAATATTATATTGAGTAACTTCTTTCTTTGCATTTAAATTCACATCAAATTGAGGCGCTAAACCTAATTCAAATTCGAAAGAAAAAACTTCCGCTTCCCAGTTAAAATCTTCTTGCATTCTTGGGATTGGGTTTCCTAAGATCTCTAACTTCTCGTCTGTTAAGTATTTATTAAGAGAGGCTTGTATAAGCTTGTTTACCTCATCGATCATAATCGATTTACCATATTGCTTTTTAATCATACCCATTGGCACATGCCCTTTTCTAAATCCAGGTATGTCAGCTTTTTTACGGTAATCTTCTAGTAGTCCAGATACTTTTTCTTGGTAGTCTTCTGCAACAATTTCAATTTTTACAACTGCGTTTAACGCATCACTGTTTTGTTTTGTAATATTCATTTCTTTATAGGCTTCTGTTCATAAAAAATCGATTGCAAAACTACTCATTTTTATCAACTAGACAAAGGTTTAAGAGGTTCAATTACAATCACTTCTTTTAATAAGAGGAACAACATCTACTTCACATGCAAAAATTTATGACCCTAATTACATAGGTGTCACAAATAATTTATTACAAATTGATCGTGATGCGGGTGGTACTTCAAATGATGCAGAAGAGTATTTCTCGATTGATGTAACCAACATTGCTTCTGATGATGCAAAAATTAGAGTGGTAGACGGCTTAGGAACAGAACAACATAATAAATTCTTATCAGATGCCAACACAAAAGTATATGCAAATGATGGAGTAATAGAATTGCTTTATTATACTGGCAAAAAAATAATTCCCTGTTTAGTTAGAACCATAACAACCAGTACTTCAAGTACAAGAAATACCATCTCTTATTTAATTAGAAGAAATGGGTATCAAGAAATTGCAGTAAACAATTTAGCAATGAATGCACCAGTAATTATCAAAGAGATAGCTATCGATGTGGGTTGGAGTAATACTGGGACTCTAACTGAGATTTCAACTCTTGATGAGTTTTATGACGAAACTCAAAAATGGCTCACAAATAATTTGGGTACTTCAAATTTTATATCAACCAATGGTACAGAAATCATATTAGAAAATAATTGGAATTTAGTAATAAGCAATAGTGTTTCATCTCTATATTCTGTAGACACAACCAACAAGATAATAACCATAAAATCTAATACGTTAGTTTCAGGAGATAAATTTTCATCTATTTCAACTTTAGGAACAATTACCGTAAATAGTGGATCAGTCTTAGAAGTTGGATATCTAGATGCTAATGGTATCAATAAATTTATAGATCTTGATTGGGGAAGTTCCATAGCATTAGATGTTAAGATTGAAAACATAGATACCAATACAATAATTAGTACTACAAATGCTACTCAGGTTTACAAAGCACTTATTGAATTTCCTAATCCTCTACCAGGAGAAATACGACTTTCTCTTACAACTACTAGCGGCGTTGAAGTTTATGAAGAAATAATTCCAGCAGCAGTTTTGGAATTCACCCGTAAAAACATAATACTGCTGGGTGCTATAGAAGAAAATCAAAGTAGTATGATTTTTTTAGCACAAAAAATAATTCAAAAAACAGAAGCAATTAATAATGCACTAAGCGGAGTAACGCCTTCGTATAACGGAAGTACTACAATTAGTACAGCAAACACAATTGCAACAGCTGAAAATCAAATAGCCATTTTGAATCTATTACGCCAAGTACTTCTAAAAACAACTGCTATAAAAGGTTCATTTGATTAAAAAAAGAGTACTGATATTATTAATGGAAGCAGATTTCGATTTTTAAGTGGCCGATTCTTAATACTTCTATTTAAAAAGTGCCTTAGGCGTCAAGAGTACCCCAGGCTTTGCGTTCAAGTGTTGCTTGAAACTCTTCCATTACAGGTTTTACCGTACTCTCTGGAATGTCTGAAACTTTTATATACATAAGGCCATCTACTGCATTGTTAAATTTAGGATCTACGTTAAACGCAACCAAACGGGCATTCTGTTTCACGTATTTTTTTATTAAAACGGGGATTCTTAAAGCACCGGGTTCAATTTCATCTATGAATTTATCAAACTTTTGCATGTCTGCTTTTGTAGCATCAAAAACAAAATCTTTGTCCGCGTCTTTCAACTTTACCTTATATTCTTTTTTGGGCTGAATGTATTGTGCCACATAAGGATCATAATAATGCGATTTCATAAACTCAATCATCAATGACTTTGAGAAATCTGAAAATTGATTGCTGATAGAGACACCGCCCATTAGATATTTGTATGCCGGATATCGCAAGGTTACATGCACAATTCCTTTCCACAAAAGAAACAACGGCATTGGTTTCTGTTGGTATTCTTGAATGATAAAAGCGCGTCCCATTTCGATGGTATTTTCCATCATTTGATGTAACTCTGATTCAATTCTAAATAAATTTTGAATGTAAAAACCCTTAATTCCATGTTCTTTGTAAATTTCTTTACCCAAACCCATTCTGTAAGCACCCACCAAACACTTTGCTTCCCGATCCCAAAGAAATAAGTGATAATAATACGCATCGTATTTGTCTAAATCGATTGCTTTATTGGTGCCTTCTCCTACAGCTCTAAAAGTAATTTCTCGTAAACGTCCAATTTCTTGCAATAGATTAGGAATCTCTTTTGCTTTTGCAAAAAAGACCTCATAATTTTTACTTTGTAACAAGCGACCTTCTGAAGTCCTAAGAAAATCAACCTCTTTAATAAAAGAACTTGTACTGTCTTGGGTAATGATTTTTTTAATTGGCTTTTTTATTTTGATTTTTTCTGAAGATAAAATCTTCATTTTTTCATAAAAAGGGTTTGCCAATAGATAGGTCTTCTTCCTTATAAATTCTGAAAAAGCAGTAAGATCGGAGAATGCATCTTGATCTTTGGTAGTAATTGGCTTTCCAATTCGAACTTTTATCACCCTATTTTTCTGGGATAAAATCTCCGAGGGCAATTTTGCGGTTCTAAACGTATCACTTATTTTAGATAAGAAATAAAAAAAACGGCTATTCCTCGCATGAAAATAAATTGGAAGTATTGGTACATTGGCCTTTTTAATGAAACGAACTGCACCCGCTTCCCAAGGTTTATCCACTTTTAATTTTCCTTCTTTTCGAGTAGAAACCTCACCCGCTGGAAAAATACCCAAAGGGTGTCCCGATTTTATATGATGTAAAGCGGCTTTAATTCCTGGAACACTTGACTTTGCATCCTTTCTGTTTTCAAAAGGATTTACAGGCATTACATAGGATTGTAAAGGGGCTATTTTGTGCAATAAAAAATTAGCAATAATTTTATAGTCTGCTCTCTTCTCTGTAAGTAACTTTAGCAATAAAACACCATCAATACCTCCTAAAGGGTGGTTGGAAATAGTAATGAAAGCACCCTCTTTTGGAATCCTTTTAAGGTCTTCTTCTGGAATCTCAAACTCAACTTGACAATCTTTTAAAACAGCGTTTAAAAAATCCAAGTCCTTTTTGTGTTTATTTTGATTGTATATCTTATTGAGTTTTGAAATCCGTAAAACACGAAGTACTACCCACCCAATAAAAGTGCCCAAAAAGCCTAATTTGTGGATACCAATTACTTTTGAAATCTCTTTTGAAGTTACTAATGCCATAAACGCTATCGAAACATATTTTCTGAAATCATAAAAAATGAGACTTTTTATTTTTTCTTTAAAACGATTTGAATGGTTTCTTTATTTGTTTGCGATAATAACGTTTGCCCAAATTTGGTTATTGTATCTTTTGTTTCAGCATTAAAATGACGAATCGTATATACGTCTACTTCTTTTTGAAATTCTATTTTAAATTCGTTTGTTAAGGCTGTATAAAAAGCATCAAAATTGCCAAACTTATTATCTACACAAACAGAAAAACTGATTGCTGAATTTTGTATTAAATTCACTTTCAATTTATAATCATGTAGTTTTTTAAAGATGTAACTCAGGTTATTTTCTACCATAAAAGAAAAATCATTTGTAGATATGGATACAAATACCTGGTTTTTCTTCACAATAAAACAAGGAATATAGGGAACCAGTGTTGCACCTTTAGAAACCTTTGTTCCCGGTGCTGTTGGATTTAAAAAAGATTTTACATACAAAGGGATTTCTTTGTTCTGTAGAGGTTGTATTGTTTTTGGATGAATTACTGACGCACCATAAAAAGCCATTTCAATCGCTTCTTCGTAGGAAATCTGCTCTAATAAAGTGGTTTCTTCAAAAACTCTTGGATCTGCATTGAGAACTCCCGCAACATCTTTCCAAATAGTAACACTTTCCGCATTTAAACAATAAGCAAAAATTCCTGCAGTATAGTCAGAACCTTCCCTACCAAGGGTGGTGGTGTTTTCAGTATCATTTCCTGCCAAAAATCCTTGAGTAACATTTAGCTGATGCGTCGCTACTTTTTTTGTAATTATTTGTTGAGTCAACGTCCAATTTACTTTTGCGTCTCTGTAATTACTATCGGTTTTTATGTAATTTCGAACATCTAGCCAATTATTTTCTAGTTGTACCGTTTTTAAATAGGCACTTACAATTCTTGTTGACAACAACTCTCCAAAACAAATAATTTGATCATACACATAATTATATCTTTGCGATGTATTTCTGTTGAGAAACCAATCTAACTCTTCAAAAAGAGTATCTATTTGCGTATAAATTTCATTGTCTTTCTCAAATAAGTCGTCCATCATCTTTTTATGATAGCTTTCCACTTGAGTTCGCTTTTTTTGTAACGTATCTGACTTATAGAAATAAGCGTCAATTACTTCTTCGAAAGCATTGGTCATTTTACCCATTGCAGAGATTACAACTAGCGTATTCTCACTGCCTTGTTGTTGTACTACTTTTGCAAGGTTTTTAACGCCTTCAGCATCTTTTACTGAGGCCCCCCCAAATTTAAAAATTTTCATTACGAATTATTTTTCACAAATTTCTCTAAGTTCTCTTCTGACATTTGCACTACGGACCAATCACTTAAAATAGTGGCTCCTGTACTTTCATAAAAATCAATCGCATTTGTATTCCAATCGATTACCTCCCAAGAAACCCTTTTTACACTAAGGCTGTGCGCATATTTTAAAACACGCGTATACAACGCTTTTCCAACCCCTAATTTTCTTTTTTTCTCAGTAACAATTAAATCTTCCAAATGTACAATCGGTCCTTTCCATGTAGAGTATCGCATATAAATAAGTGCAATACCAATAATTGAAGAGGCTTCTTCTGCAACAAAAATTTTAAATTTTGGACTGTCAGAAAATCCATCTTTTTCGATATCGGCAACCGTTACCTCTACCGCTGTTGGTTCTTTCTCAAAAACAGCCAATTCAGTAATTAAATCTAAAACAGCAGATGCGTCTTGTTTCTTAGCTTCTCTTATATTAAAACTCATGATTTCTTAATTTGTAAATCAAAGATAAATGATTTGTATTCAATCAAAAATTTATGCGGAATAATAACGAAAAAAAAAGTTTTGTCCAAAATTAAACCCTACTCCTAAAAAAGCTCGAAATCGTTGTAGTAGTTATAAAAAAACAGCATCTTTGTGATTGTAAAACGCAGCATATAATGGCTAAAAAAAATCAAACTTTAGGAGAATTTATTATCGAAAACCAAAGTGATTTTCAATACTCTTCGGGAGAACTTTCAAGATTACTAAATTCAATTAGATTGGCTGCCAAGGTGGTAAATCATGAAGTAAACAAAGCAGGATTGGTAGATATTACGGGAGCTGCTGGCGACACAAACATACAAGGTGAAGACCAACAAAAGTTAGATGTCTATGCCAATGATGTTTTTATACAAACCATGACAGACAGAAATATTGTTTGTGGAATTGCAAGTGAAGAAGAAGATGATTTCATTACAATTAATAGCCAAGATGAACTTCATCAAAATAAATATGTTGTATTAATTGATCCTTTAGATGGTTCTTCTAATATTGATGTAAATGTTTCTGTTGGAACTATTTTTTCTATTTTCAGACGCGTTACTCCAGTTGGAACTCCAGTTGAACTAAAAGATTTCTTGCAAACAGGAGACCAACAAGTTGCCGCCGGCTATGTTGTTTATGGAACTTCTACCATGTTGGTATATACAACTGGAAAAGGGGTAAATGGATTTACGCTAAATCCTGCTTTAGGAAGTTGGTATTTATCACATCCAAATATGCAATTTCCAGAGGACGGACAAATTTATTCTATAAATGAAGGAAACTATTTCGACTTTCCTGAAGGAATCAAAAAATACATTAAATATTGCCAATCAGAAGAAGAAGACAGACCTTATACCAGTAGATATATTGGCTCCTTGGTTTCTGACTTTCATAGAAACATGATAAAAGGAGGTATTTATATGTATCCTAAAAGCACAAAAAACCCAAAAGGAAAACTCCGATTGTTGTATGAATGTAGTCCGATGGCCTTTTTAGCAGAGCAAGCAAATGGCGTTGCATCTGATGGATATCACCGAATCATGGAAATAATACCTACAGAGCTACACCAAAGAGTACCCTTTATTTGTGGGAGCAAAAACATGGTAAAAAAGGCTGAAGAATTTATGCAAAAATTCAAGTAATAAGCATCTTCTATTTCACTATAAGTTATCAAAAAGCAAACTTCTTGTAGAACTGTTTAATTATGGTTAAATTTACAATCACAAAAATTATATTAACTCTTAATACATAAAGAATGGCTTTTAAATTACCAGAATTAGGTTATGCGTATGATGCATTAGCACCAAACATTGATGCAAGAACTATGGAAATTCACCATACAAAACATCACAATGGATATACCACAAAATTAAACGGAGCAATTGAAGGAACAGCATTAGAAGGAAAATCTATTGAGGATATCCTAACGAATCTAGACATGAGCAATGGTGCTGTTAGAAATAATGGTGGTGGATTTTACAACCACTCATTATTCTGGTCAGTAATGAATCCGAATGACAAAGGAACACTTTCTGGAGAATTAAAAGATGCTATTGAAGCTGCTTTTGGTTCTGAAGAAGCTTTTATGGATGCTTTCTCTAAAGCCGCTGCAACTCAATTTGGTTCTGGATGGGCTTGGTTGTGTGTTCAGAAAGATGGAAAGGTTTCCGTTTGTTCTACTCCAAATCAGGACAATACTTTAATGCCAGGTGTTGGTTGTGGAGGAACTCCAATTTTAGGTTTGGATGTTTGGGAACACGCCTATTATTTAAACTATCAAAACAGAAGACCTGATTATATCAGTGCTTTCTTTAATGTAGTAAACTGGAATGAAGTAGCAAGACGATTTGCAGCTGCAAAGTAATCGCTCGTTTTCTTATTGAAACTTATAAAAAAACCCGAAGCAAAAGCTTCGGGTTTTTTATTAGAATTGTTTTAAAACTTGAATCCGTTCTTTAATTGGTGGATGTGTTGCAAACAAGCCATTGAAAAAAGAAACAACAGATTTGCTGTCTTTCTTCTTTGTTGGATGCTCTATAAATAGCTGTGCAACATCAGCTCTTTTTACTGCTTCAATCCATGGGTCTTCAGAAATTTTTCGCAAAGCATTTGCCAAAGCCAATGGCTTTTTTGTCATTTGAGCAGCACCTGCATCGGCTAAAAACTCTCGTTTTCGAGAAAGAGAAAATCTAAAAAAGGAAGACAATAGCAGTCCAACAACACCTAAAAATAAGATGACAAAAACAGCGCCTCCTTCTTTTTTGCCTCGACTCCCTCCTCTTCCATAGAGCACAGACCTAAAGGCCAATTCGGTTACAAAAGCAAAAATACCTACAAAAATAATAGACACAATTAAAAGGCGTACATCTCGATTGACAATATGTGTGAGTTCATGCGCAATTACTGCTTCCAACTCTTCGTCATTCAGTTTGTTTATAATCCCTCGAGATAGGGTTACCGCAAATGTTTTATCGCTTAATCCACTAGCATATGCATTTAAAGAATCATCTTCAATCAAAAAAATCTGAGGCATCTTCATTCCTTGAGAAATACAAAGGTTTTCAACCAAATTATACACTCTCTTGTCCTCTTTCCTAGCTAATGATTTTGCTCCTGTTGCCTTTTGAATCATTGAAGAATGAGAAAACCATGCGATCAAAAACCAAGCAGCAACTCCGATTAAAACTAAGGGAATCGTTGTTAAAAAGGTAGTATTTATTGCTGAAATAGGAACTGCTGTTCCTTCCTCTGCTACATAAGAAATAGAAATGAAAAAAAAGAGCCAAACCAATCCAAGTAATAATAGTGGAAAAGCAATAAGGAGCGCAATCGATTTGTAATTGTTTCTCCTTATTTGAGATTGTAAACCAACATATTTCATGGTTTAAAAACTAATTTTTGGCGCTTCGTCTAATTGCTTTCTTTGGGCAACACCTAAGTCAAACATTGGTTCTTTTTTGAAAGAAAACATACCCGCAATCATATTAGAAGGAAAAGTTTCTACGGCATTGTTAAATTCTTTTGTGGAAGAATTAAAAAATCTTCTCACTGCAGACAATTTATTTTCAATGTCAGAAATCTCTTCCTGAAACTGCATAAAGTTGCTGCTTGCCTTTAAATCTGGATAAGCTTCTACCGCAACATTCAGTCCACTTAAAGCGGAGGTTAATTGATTTTCTGCTGCTATTTTCTCACTGATCGTCGCTGCATTTATAGCTCCAGATCTTGCAGCTGTTACATTTGTCAAAACCTTTTCTTCATGCTTCATATACCCTTTAACAGTTTCTAATAATTGGGGAATTAAATCATGACGTTGTTTTAGTTGCACATCGATATCTGCAAAAGCATTTTCTCTGTTGTTTCTCAACTTCACTAATCGGTTATAATAGGAAACAAGAAGCAATAACAAGATAACAACGGATACTACGATAATAATTGTTGTTGACATAGAAATTTATTTTTTGAGTTTCTCAAAGATAACTGTTTCTTAAAAAGCAAACAAATGGTGTTAATAGGCTCTTTTGTTATTGCCTTCATAGAAATTAATGAATGCCTGATTTACAACCCGGTTTCCTCCTGGAGTAGGGTAATCTCCTGTGAAATACCAATCTCCCAAATTGTCTGGACATGCCTTGTGTAAGTTCTCAACAGATTGATAAATAACTTCAATTTCTGCTTTGATATCTTTTGTTTTTAACATTTCTGCAATTTTTTCAGAAATTTCTGCTGATGTAAAAGGAGCATAAATTTCTTTCACATAATTGATAATTTCAGCATCTGCTTTGCCGTGTTGTGCTTTCGATTTTTTATAAATGCTATCTACAATACTATATTGATTGGTGTCTTTTAATAATTCGACCGCAGCCTTAAAAGCGATAAAAGCATCGATTCTAGCCATATCGATTCCATAACAATCTGGATACCGAATTTGTGGCGCAGAAGAAACGACAATAATTTTTTTAGGTGCTAGTCTGTCTAATATTTTGATAATACTTTTCTTCAACGTAGTTCCACGAACGATACTATCATCGATAATTACCAAGTTGTCTGTTGGCTTTACTACCCCGTAGGTAACATCATATACATGTTCTATTAAATCATCTCTACTGCTATCATCGGCAATAAAGGTTCTTAATTTCACATCTTTAATTGCGATCTTTTCAAAACGAGCTCTTTCTGATAAAATTTGCGTTACTTTTTGTGCAGATAATGCTTTTCCTCCCGCTAAAATTTTTGCTGTTTTTTGTTGGTTTAATAAATCTTCTGCTGCTTCTGTCATTCCATAGAATGAAGTTTCTGCAGTATTCGGAATGTATGAAAACACCGTGTTTGCAATGTCTGAATCGATTGAATTTAAAATCTGTGGAAATACTAATTTTCCTAAATTTTTACGCTCTTCATAGATGCTTGCATCACTTCCTCTCGAAAAGTAAATCCGCTCAAAAGAACAGGATTTTTTCTCTTGCTGATCTAGTACAGATTCAATGGATGTTTTTCCGTTTTTCTTGATAATTAAAGCATGTCCTCTTTCTAATTCTTTAACCTCTTCAATCTTCACATTAAAAACCGTTTGTATCACGGGTCTTTCGGATGCAACTACAACAACTTCATCATCTTCATAGAAAAAAGTAGGTCGAATTCCATTGGGATCTCTTAAAACAAAAGCATCTCCATGTCCTACTAAACCGGCCATGGCATAACCACCATCCCAGTTTTTTGCAGATCTTTTTAAAACATTTTGTAAGTCTAAATTTTCTTCAATAAAAGGAGACGCATCTTTTTTACTAAAGCCTTGTTCTTTTGCTCTTGCATACAAACTGGCAACCTCATCTTCTAAAAAGTGACCGATTTTTTCCATTACAGTTACCGTATCTGTAAACTCTTTTGGGTGTTGTCCCAACTCTACCAACTCCTCTAGCAATTGCGTAGAATTGGTCATGTTAAAATTACCAGCAACAATTAAGTTTTGATGACGCCAATTGCTTTGACGCATAAAAGGGTGCACACTTTCAATACTATTTTTACCAAAAGTACCATAACGAACGTGTCCAAGAAACAAGTTTCCAATGTAGGGCATGTTTTCTTCTTGCCAGGAAACATCGTCTTTTTTATCAGGATTTTGTTCAAAAACACCATTGAGTCGTTCGTTTATTTGTCCAAATATATCTTGAATCGGCTGTGATTTATTAGATCGAACTCTACTTACATATCTTGTCCCTGGAGATACATTAAATTTTACACTTGCAAAACCGGCGCCGTCTTGACCACGATTGTGCTGTTTCTCCATTAACAAATACATTTTATTAATTCCGTAAAAAGCGGAACCGTATTTATCTTTATAAAATTGTAAAGGTTTTTTTAATCGAACAAGTGCAATTCCACATTCGTGTTTAATAGCGTCACTCATTGGTAGTTTGGTTTTAGTTGTCTGTTGTTAATCTTTCTGTTATTGTAAAAAAAAATCCGTAGTCGAAACTGCGGATTAAAATTAAGCTAATTTTATATCAAATTGAGTTAAATCTTTAAAAGCTTGCAAACGAGCTTTAACTTCATCTGCAGTGAGCGTTTGCATTCGGTCTGTTCCAAACTTCTCTACACAGAAAGAAGCCAAGTTAGAACCAAATATAATTGCATTTTTCATGTTTTCGAAAGAAATGTCTTCAGTTTTTGCTAAATACCCACAAAAACCTCCTGCAAAAGTGTCTCCTGCTCCAGTTGGATCAAAAACTTCAGCCAATGGTAATGCTGGTGCATAAAACATTTTCTCCTCATGAAACAACAATGCGCCATGTTCTCCTTTCTTAATCACAACATATTTTGGACCCATTAAATGAATCTTTTTGGCAGCGTTTACTAAAGAATATTCTCCTGAAAGTTGTCTCGCTTCTTCATCATTAATGGTAATTACGTCTACTCTTTTTAAAACAGTATGTAAATCTTCCAAAGCAATGTCCATCCAAAAATTCATGGTATCTAAAACAACTAATTTTGGACTTTCTGTCATTTGGTCTAAAACAGATGCTTGCGTTAGTGGGTGTAAATTCCCCAGCATTACAATCCCTGCATCTTTAAAATTTTCTGGAACAACTGGTGCAAATTTTTCAAGTACATTTAACTCTGTGATTAAAGTATCTCGGGAGTTCATATCATTATGATATTTTCCACTCCAGAAAAAAGTTTTTCCTTCTTTTATAACTTCAACACCATCGGTATTGATTCCTTTTGCATTCATCATTTCTAAATACGAAGCTGGAAAATCTCCTCCCACGACAGAAACAACTCCTGTTTCTACTCCAAATTGACTTGCTGACAATCCGATATAAGACCCAGAACCGCCTAAAATTTTATCTGTTTTCCCAAAAGGGGTTTCAATTGCATCAAAAGCGACCGTTCCAACTGCTAATAGTTTGCTCATTTCTTATATTTTATGCGTAATTTTGCAAGGTGCAAAAAACGCTTTTTTTAAAGCCGTAAAAATAAGTTTAAAAAATGACTATCAAAGAAATACAAGAAGAAATTATTGATGAGTTTTCTATGTTTGATGATTGGATGGATCGGTACCAATATATTATAGACTTAGGGAAATCGTTGCCCATAATTGAATCAAAATTTAAATTAGATGAAAATTTAATTAAAGGCTGCCAATCTAAAGTTTGGTTGTATTCTGAGTTAGAAAATGATATGATAAAATACTCCGCAGACAGCGATGCTATTTTAACAAAAGGAATCGCAGCACTGCTAATACGGGTGTATTCTGGGCAGAAACCCAATGATATCTTAACAGCTGAAACTCGTTTTATCGATGAAATCGGACTTAAAGAACACTTAAGTCCTACACGAGCAAATGGCTTGGTTTCGATGATTAAACAAATAAAATTGTATGCAATTGCGCAACAAACAAAATTAGAAAATTAATATTTTACAAAATGACAGATAAAGAATTAGAAGAGATTGGAGATAAAATTGTACGTGTCTTAAAGACCATTTACGATCCAGAAATTCCTGTAGATATTTATGAATTGGGTTTAATTTATGATGTTTTTGTTTCTGAAGAAAACAATGCAAAAATATTAATGACGTTGACCTCTCCAAACTGTCCCGTTGCAGAAAGTTTACCGGTGGATATCGAAGAGAAAGTAAAGTCGATCGCAGAAATCAATAATTGTGAAGTAGAAATTACTTTTGATCCTACATGGACACAAGAAATGATGAGTGAAGAAGCAAAACTAGAATTGGGAATGCTTTAAGTGAATTTTATCCTTAGCAAAACCCAAAAAAAAAACTTCCTGAAGCTCTTTTGAAAAATTGGGATTCCTTGTTAATTTTTGAAACTTTAAAAAAATGGAAAAAGAAATCATCAACCGTGTTGCAAATAGTAAACTGAAGACTTTTGATCTTGAGGAAATTTATCCTGAAGGAAAAAGAGTCCTCTTTGATATTAAAGATTGGTTGTTTGAAGAAATTATTTTAAAGGAAGTCGACTTTAGAGTTTCCGTTAAAAATCATGATTGGTCGCAATACAAAAACTCTTTTGTTGCAGTACATTGCTCTGTAGACGCCATTATTCCATCGTGGGCTTTTATGCTGATCGCTGCCGAAATAACGCCGTTTGCAAACAAGGTTGTTATTGGCGATTTAACCTTATTAGAAACCGTAATTTATCAAGAATTATTGGAATTTATAGATTTCAAACCTTTTGCAGATGTGCCTGTTATTATAAAAGGCTGTGCCGAAAAACCAATTCCTAATAGTGCTTTTGCTTTTTTAATTCATAAATTACAACCGATTGCAGCTTCTATTTTATTTGGAGAAGCGTGTTCTACGGTGCCGCTTTACAAAGCAAAAAAATAACCTATTTATCGGAGGCTTTAAAATAGTAATAAACCCATTTAACCAAACCCAAAAATAATCTTCCAACCTTTCTTTCGTTTAAGAATAAGACTACCTCCAACTTGAAACTTTGATCCAAAAAACTAAATAAGGAATGTATTTCTTCAAAAAAATGAAAATGAAAAAATCACTATTCTCAGTTCTATTTCTGAGCATTGGCTTTTTCGCACATGCGCAAACTGCTGAAGAACTCAAAAAAGAGCAAGCACCTAAAAAGGCACAAGTTGCAAAACTAAAAAGAGAAATTGCAGCCTTACAATTAAAAATTGATGTACTTCCTGGCTGGAGAATCGGTGCTTTCGGAACCATTGGCGGGAGCCTTTCAGGCTTTAAAAATTGGTACTCGAAAACAGCACCCAATGCAAGTGCTGGAAATATTGGAATCACCATCAATGGATTTGCAAATCTAATTCAAGAAGATTTTTTTTGGAAAAATTCTGGAACCGTAAATTTAGGTTGGGTACAATTAGACGATAAATCAATCGATGGAGATGAGGGGTTCGAAACCGCCACCGATATTTTTACGATCACTTCACTGTATGGAAAACGAATCAATAAAAAATGGGCGGCTTCTGCTTTGGTTGAATACAGAACTTCCTTAATTGATAATTTTAACGACCCTGGTTATTTAGATTTTGGGGGTGGTTTTACCTGGACACCTATTAGCAAATTGGTTGTTGTAATTCACCCAGGAAATTACAATTTTGTTTATAGCAAAGGAGAAACTGTTTTTGAATCTTCTTTAGGGGCAAAGGTGGTTGCAGATTTTGCAACAAAAATTAAAAAATTAAGTATAAAATCTAACTTATCTGTATACCAGAGTTATAAAACATCGGACTTGTCTAACTGGACATTGACAAATGCACTTGGATATACATTGTTTAAAGGAATTGGACTTGGGTTTGAGCTTGGTTTGCGTCAAAACAAACAAGAGGCTTTAAACAACGCATTAATGACGGATACGAATGCAACTTTTAAAACGATCGCCAATAAATTACAATCCTATTGGCTATTGGGAATGAGTTATGCATTCTAAAAAAACAAAAAAACCTCAAGTTAGATTCCTTGAGGTTTTTGAAATTTATTAGTGCTTTATTTTTGATGATTATGCAGTATACTCATCATATAAAAAATTATTATATGGGAAACGCTCAACATGAATACGTTTTACTTCGTCGTATGTTTTCTCTTTAAAGTCCTCTAAATTATCTTTATTTAAGGCAGAAATAAAAATACTCGCTACATCATAATCGTTCATCCACGTTTTTTGCCAATCTTCTAGCGTAAAATGTTCTTTAGTTTTTTCAGTAATCAAATCATCTTCATCAATCGTTTCGTGTTTGTAGGCATCAATCTTATTAAACACCATTACAGTGGGTTTGTTTGCGCAATTGATATCTGCTAAAACTGAATTTACGGAAGCAATATGATCTTCGAAGTTTGGATGTGAAATGTCTACAACATGCAATAACAAATCTGCCTCACGAACCTCATCCAATGTCGATTTAAAAGATTCGATTAACTGTGTAGGTAGTTTTCTAATAAAACCAACCGTATCTGTCATCAAAAAGGGAATATTCTTAATTACTACTTTTCGAACGGTTGTATCTAAGGTTGCGAAGAGTTTGTTTTCAGCAAAAACATCACTTTTGCTGATTACATTCATCAAGGTCGATTTCCCAACATTGGTGTATCCAACCAAGGCAACACGTACCATTTTTCCACGATTTTTTCTCTGAACCGCCATTTGCTTATCTATAGTAAGCAACTTCTTTTTAAGAACAGCTATTTTATCACGAATGATACGCCTGTCTGTTTCAATTTCTGTTTCACCGGGTCCACGCATACCAATTCCTCCTTTTTGCTTGTCTAAATGCGTCCAAAGTCTTGTAAGTCGTGGCAATAAATATTGGTGTTGTGCTAATTCTACTTGTGTTTTTGCAGAACTTGTTTGTGCTCTTTGTGCAAAAATATCTAAGATTAAATTGGTTCTATCTAAAATTTTGCAATCCAAAACTTTTTCAATATTCCGTATTTGTGCTGGAGAAAGTTCATCATCAAAAATAGCGGTACCAATTCCTTTTGCTTCAATATAATTTTTTACTTCGTCTAATTTACCGACTCCTAAAAAAGTTTTAGGATTTGGTTTCTCCATTTTTTGAACAAACCTCTTTACAGCAATACCTCCAGCAGTTTTTGTTAAAAACTCTAACTCATCTAAGTATTCTGTGGATTTTGATTCGTCTTGCTGCTGTGTAATTACACCTATTAAAACGGTCTTTTCTGATATTGCTTCTCTTTGATCTATCATAGGGTACAAAAGTAAAACAAATCTTGTTGTTTCAATAGAAAAAATCCGAATACAAATTGAGGTTTTTGGTATTCATTCAAATTTTACACATTTACGTTACTTCTTCTTATTCATTCGTTTACGGCAATGGTAAAATAAGGGCTCGCAATTGCTCTGTGCGTAATTTTAGAGGAACTCAAATGTTATTTTTTCTCTTGTTGATTAAAAGCGTCTCGCAACTTTTGATCGTTTAAGATGTATTTTTTGTATTTCCCGTCTTTGTACCTGTAATAGATGAAAACTGGCATCAATAAAAAGGAGAAATAGAAAATACACAATCCCATCACAATTTGTGCTTTTCCGTGATCAATCTGTATGAGATAAATACCAATTGCTACCCAGATAACAAAAATTACAAACATTATTTTTAAAAGGATTTTCATGTTGCAAAACTACAAAAGTTCTATGAAATTGGGTGGAATTTAATCTGATTGTTCCTGAAAAATTATGATTTATCTTTTAGAGTAATATCATTTTTTAGATAGGACATCCGTCCCCAAATACCCATCATTTTTATTATAATACCAAGCTCTTTCTTTTGGCATCTTTATGTCATGAATTGTTTCTAAGCCTGATAGCAAAATGTACTCGCCACTTTCCTTTTTTTCTTTGAAAAACTGATAAACTTCCATTGCATAGGTTTTGGGATCGAAATAAAAGTACCAGATGTCTTTTCCTACTTCTTCAGAATAGGTCACTTTTAAAACTAAATATTCTTTCCCTTTAAAGGTTTTTGTGGTTGTTTTTTGATGAATTATTGTGCCTTTATCTTTTAGTTTCATCGGCAAACCATACAAATAGGTATAATAATTTTTATACAAATTTGCGCGTTCACAACTTAATTTGTGTTTCTTTAAAAGTGCTTCTGAAGGGGTTGTATTTCCATTAACCGCAATACTACAAACTCCTTTGCGAATCGTATATTGAGTAATTAATGTGTCTTTAATTGCTTTTACTAAAAAGTGCTCTTCGGGAAGATCCATTTCAATATAACTCTTTCTTGGACTACTTTTTGGTGTCTTCATGGTTACCAAAAAAGCGCCTTTAAAGGTATCCCAATTTCCGTTTGGATCGTGAAACTGAATGGACTTCTCTAACAGTTGATTTCCTTTAAGTGTTTGGGAAAAAGAAACAAATGCAGAAAAGAGTAATAAAATTATAGCTATTTTTTTCATATTTTAAAAGTACAAAAAATCCCGCAAAAGCGGGATGTAATGTTTTTATGTTTGAATCACTTATTTGAGACCTAATTCTTTGAGTTGGTCATTATCTAAAAATGCAGGAGCATCAATCATCACATCTCGTCCAGAATTGTTTTTCGGAAATGCGATAAAGTCTCTAATGGTTTCTTGGCCGCCCAAAATTGCAACCAATCGATCCAATCCGAAAGCCAAACCTCCATGAGGTGGTGCTCCATATTCAAAGGCATCCATTAAGAATCCAAATTGTGCTTTGGCATCTTCTTCAGAAAAACCTAAATGACGCAACATCGTTGCTTGTATTTGCTTATCGTGAATACGAATGGATCCTCCTCCAATTTCATTCCCATTTAAAACCAAATCGTAAGCATTTGCTTTTACGGCTCCTGGATCGGTATCTAACAATTCCAATTGCCCGGGTTTTGGTGATGTAAATGGATGGTGCATTGCATGGTAGTGCCCCGTTTCTTCATCGAGCTCCAACAATGGAAAATCAATCACCCATAAAGGAGCAAATACCTTTGGATCTCTCAATCCTAAACGCTCCGCCAACTCCATTCTTAAAGCAGACAATTGTGCTCTTACTTTATTGGTTTCACCAGATAACACACAGATTAAATCTCCTGGTTTTGCATTGGTTGCGGCTGCCCATTTGGCAAGGTCTTCTTGATCGTAAAATTTATCAACTGAAGATTTAAACGTCCCATCCTCATTTACACGACAATACACCATGCCTAAAGCACCCACTTGAGGTCTTCGTACCCAGTCAATTAATTTATCTATTTCTTTTCTTGTGTAGGCATTTCCACCTGGCACTACAATTCCAACCACCAATTCAGCGTTGTTAAAAACACCAAATTCTTTGTGTTGTGCAACTGCATTTAACTCTCCAAACTCCATTCCAAAACGAATGTCTGGCTTGTCGTTTCCGTACATTTTCATGGCATCGTCATACAGCATTCGTGGGAATTCTGCGACTTCAACTCCGTTGATTTCTTTTAGTAAATGACGGGTCAATCCTTCAAAAATATTTAAAATATCTTCTTGTTCAACAAAGGCCATTTCACAATCAATCTGTGTAAATTCTGGCTGTCTGTCTGCACGTAAATCTTCATCTCTAAAGCATTTTACAATCTGAAAATACTTATCCATTCCACCCACCATCAATAATTGTTTGAATGTTTGTGGCGATTGTGGCAAGGCATAAAACTGCCCTTCATTCATTCGTGAAGGCACTACAAAATCTCTTGCCCCTTCTGGGGTAGATTTTATTAAATATGGTGTTTCAACCTCAATAAATTCTTGATCAGAAAGATACTTTCTAACCTCCATAGAAACCTTATGACGAAAGATCAAACTGTCTTTCACAGGGTTTCTTCTAATGTCTAAATATCTGTATTTCATTCTGATGTCTTCTCCTCCATCAGTAGTGTCTTCAATCGTAAAAGGGGGCGTTAATGCTTTGTTTAAAATTTCTAATTTAGAAACCAATACTTCAACATTCCCTGTTGTCATTTTTGCGTTTTTAGACTCACGCTCAATCACAGTACCGGTAACTTGTATTACAAATTCTCTTCCTAAAGATTTTGCTTTATCCATCATAGCAGTAGGTGTACGCGCTTCATCAAAAATCAATTGCGTAATTCCGTAACGGTCACGTAAATCTACCCAAACCATAAACCCTTTATCACGCGATTTCTGAACCCAACCTGCTAAGGTTACCTCTGTATTGATGTGCGATGCTCTTAACTCGCCACAAGAATGACTTCTATACATTTCTTTTGAAATTTTAAGTTGCAAAATTAGACATTTTCAATTGAATAATAATGCTTTGGGCGTTCATTTCTAAAGAGAAATGCCCCGCTTTTCGCACTCGCATCCCGCAAAAAGCGGAAGCGCTCAAACAATTGCTGCAATCGGTAACGCAAAATTCGTCCAATTCTTCGTAAATTTGTCCTTATGAGTGTTGTGAATATTCAAGAAAAATTCAATTTGTTTTCAGACCATTGGTCTCCAAAAAAAGTAGGCGAACTTAATGGGCAACAAATTCTATTGGCAAAATTAAAAGGGGAATTTGTGTATCATACCCACGAACATGAAGATGAGTTTTTTATGGTCATCAAAGGGTGTTTGGTTATTGAAATGCAGGCAAAAACAGTGACGTTGAACGAGGGTGAATTTTATATTGTTCCCAAAGGAGTTGCACACAAACCCATAGCCAAAGAAGAAGTGCACATCCTGTTGTTTGAACCCCTTTCTATAAAACACACTGGAGAAGTCATTGCAAATATTACAGTAGAAACCTACGAAGCGATTTAAAAACGATGAGCAAATTATATTTAGTACCCACACCAATAGGAAATTTAGAAGACATGACTTTTAGGGCCATTCGCGTGCTAAAAGAAGTCGCTTTTATTTTAGCAGAAGACACTCGTACCAGTGGAAAACTCTTAAAGCATTTTGAGATTGCTACGCAAATGCACAGTCATCACATGCACAATGAGCACAAGTCTATTGAAGGAATTTTAAAACGCATACAAGCAGGTGAAACCTGTGCACTTATTTCAGATGCGGGGACACCTGCAATTTCTGATCCCGGTTTTTTACTGACAAGGGCCTGTGTAGAAAATAATATCGAAGTAGATTGTTTGCCAGGAGCAACTGCATTTGTCCCTGCGTTGGTCAATTCTGGGTTGCCCAATGATAAATTTGTTTTTGAAGGTTTTTTGCCTGTTAAAAAAGGAAGACAAACCCGTTTACTTTTATTGGCAGAAGAAACAAGAACCATCATTTTTTATGAATCACCACATAAATTGGTTAAAACACTCGGGCACTTTGCCGAATATTTTGGCAAAGATAGACAGGTTTCTGTTTCCAGAGAACTCTCCAAAATGTTTGAAGAAACCATTCGAGGAACTGCCACTGAAGTGCTAGCACACTATACCGCAAAACCACCAAAAGGAGAAATTGTTGTAATTGTTGAGGGTAAAAAGTAAAATATTTTATAAAATAAAACCGTTTACACCTCTTCTTTTGGGACTTGATTTTTAAAATCTGAAACCGTTTTTGCAATCACAGCATCCGTTCTTTCTAAACTAATATCATATTTTGGATTCAGTCCTTTTTTCTCAGGGAAATTTTCGATCATCACTGTTGAAGATGGAAATGCAAAATCTACGCCTAAATCTTTTGCCAATTTTACAATTGCAATGTGCATTCTATGCTTAGAAGATTGCTCGATACCCCAAGCCAAACTTTTAAAGTAAACATTGACGGTAATTAATAGTGCCGAATCTCCAAAGCCGGTAAACTCAACGTTATAAGAATCTGAACGGGTTTCTGGATGTGCAATAATAATTTCTCGTACTCCCTTTACAAAAGCTTCTATTAACTCTGGAGGCGTATCATAACGCAATCCTAAATTGGTATGGTATCTTCGAAACAAGCGCAATCCTTTGTTGTTGATTACAATTTCCGACAATTTACTATTCGGAATTTGATACACCGAGGTATCTGCAGCTCGCACACTGGTAGAACGAAAGCCAACTTTTTCTACGGTTCCAACAACTTCACCTGCTTCAATCCAATCTTCAATATGGAAGGGCTTGTCCAAGAAAATCATGATGGTTCCAATCAAGTTTCTCACCGTATCCTGAGAAGCCAATGCAAACGCCAAACCACCGATCGTAGCTCCCGCTAACATGGTGGTGGTATCTACTCCTAACAAAGCAAGCAATCTAAATCCTCCGACAACGATGACCAAACCAGTAAAAAAGTTGTCTAAAATGGGTACCAATTGATCGTCCAACCTGCCGTGAGTCCCTTCTGTAAACACTTTATAAATTTGCATGAAAACTTGAACCATCTTTAAAAACACATAGATCCAGAAGACAACAATGGCAATATTGATTGCTTTAAAAACAAACGTATTAATTTCCAATCCAAATTGAAGCGATGCAAATACTTTGTCGAAAAAAGCAAACACAACCAACAAACTGAGGGGGTGTGCTAATTTCTTTAATACTTTATTAATTTCTAAATTGGTGTTTTTTGTAATTTGATGTTGGAGTTTCTTCAACACGAAAAAGGCTGCTTTCTTGGCAATTAGAAAAATAATCCATGCCAATAGAAACATTAATAAGATACCAATCCATTGCCAAATCTCGATAGTCAATAGTTTTTTATGTCCATAATCTGGCATACTACTTTGTAGTTTGTCTACATACCATGGGAAAATCTCTTTGTAAATCTGATCAATTTTAGAAACGGTCTCTGCCGAATAATACCAATTATTATTTATCTTTTCTACAGAAATTTCTGGCATTCTTTGGGGAAACAATACATATTTGTAAGAGGCCGAATACCCAATAGTATCGTTATAATTTGGATCTGATGAGATTTTATTAAAATCAACAAACAACCCTTTACCATCTAAAATCTTTTTTAATTTAATCGCTTTTAGTATCGCTACCTTATCCGTGTATCCAGAAATAGTTTTTGCTGCTTTTTCAGGTTGATAAGAGTCTTCTTGTAAGAAAAATAAGTGCGTGTAAATCGTTGCATATGGATTGCTAATATCTACTCGTGTACTGTCTTGAGCACTCGAAATAAAAGGAATCAAAAAGAATAACCAAAGAAATTTTTTCATTTTAAATGTATTAAACCGTTGTGTAACAGAAATGCAAATTTAAACCTTTTCAAAAATGTAGGGTCAAAGAGATGTAAATAAAAAACAAAAATAATATGAAAAATTTAATCTGTATTTTAATCTTGGTATTTACCACCACATTTTCAACACAGGCTCAAAAGAAAAGAGGGCATAAAGGTTCGGAAATGACTACCGCACAACAAGCAACATTAAAAGTCAAACAAATGACGTTGGCGTTGGATTTAAATGCGAAGCAACAAAAAGAAATTACACCTTTAATTATAAGAAAAATTGAGGTTGTAAAGGAAATGAAAGCTGCAAAAGAAGAACACAGAAAATCAGAAAAGAGACCGAATGGAGATGCCATTTTTGCAATGAAAAACAACTACTTGGATGCTCAAATTATGATGAAAAATAAGATGAAGCAAATTTTAACTGCGGCACAATTTCAGAAATTCGAAAAAATGGCTAAAACAAAAAAACGAATGGCTGCAAAGAAAATGAAACACCAAAAAGGGAAAAGAGGAAAAAAAAGAGGAAGTAGAAAATAACGATCCTGCTGGTTCTTTATTTTTAATTAAAAACTCGGTTTCTTAAATGAAGCCGAGTTTTTTTTGTCCTCAAAAAATGTGCAAAAAAATTACTTTTTATTCTTTCACCCAACTCGAATATTCAACATAATTATTGGCAATTCTATTAATTTCTCCAGAAATAAGTTCTTGCGAAATATCTTTTACTTTCTTTGCAGGAATCCCTGCATAGATAGTACCGCTTTCTACCGTTGTGTTTTTGGTAACCACTGCACCAGCAGCAATAATTGAGTTCGATTCAATACTGCAATCGTCCATAATAATACTTCCCATTCCTATCAAAACATTGTCGTGAATTGTACAACCATGCACAATCGCATTGTGGCCAACAGAAACATTATTTCCTATTGTGGTGGGTGATTTTTGATAGGTTGCATGAATAACAGCACCGTCTTGAATATTCACTTTATTCCCTATTTTTATGTAATGGACGTCTCCACGAATGACTGCATTATACCATACTGAACATTCTTTTCCAAACGAAACTTCACCAACAATTGTGGCATTTTCTGCAACAAAGCAATCGGATGGTATTTGTGGGTGTTTTCCATTTACGGGTTTGATGACTGCCATATTTCCTAATTTATAATTAATATTTTTCCTATTTCCAGATCATTGCTTTCTAAATTGTTTTGCTTTTTCAAGGTTGCTACTGAAATATTGAATTTCTTAGCAATCGCATACAACGTGTCTCCTTTTTTTACAACATAAGAGATGTTTTTCAATTCTTTAGAAGGTGTGCTTTGAACAATTTCATCTTCTTTTAATTTCAATTTTTTAGTTTTGTAATGCTGCTTTTTAAAAGAATCAAATTCATACAATTTATAAGTCTTTATCAGTTTAATCAATTTTTGAGGATATTTTTTATCGGTAGCATATCCTGCTTTTCGTAACCCTTTTGCCCATTTCTTGTAATCTTTTTTATTGTAATCAAACAAAAAAGCATAGCGGCTTCTACTTGATAAAAATGCGGAATGATCTTTATACGATGTTTCCACAAATTGATATTTCCGAAAACACTCTCCCTTTTCGTCATCGTCATGATAAACACGCTCTCCTTGCCATTTACTGTGACATTTAATACCGAAATGATTGTTCGATTTTGTTGCCAAAAGACTCTTGCCACTTCCAGATTCTAGAATTCCTTGTGCTAGTGTAATACTGGCAGGGATTTCTGAAGCATGCATTTCATGAACCGCGATTGGCGCATATTTAAGAATATATTGTAATACATTTTTATTTAAGTTTGCCGTCTTTTTTTCAAGATTCCGAACGTGTTTTACTTGATTTACAGAAGTAAAACTCTCTGGTTTTGACGCTACAGCCATCGTCCTAGAACGCTTTTTAACAACTACTTTTTTTGAGCCACAACTGACTAAAATGAACGAAAAGATGCAGATAAATAGGATTCTTAATGTCATTAGATATATATTAATTCTTGATTCTTCTTCTTTATTTTTTTGTTAACCCCTTCAATTCCTTGCAGCCCTCCGGTATGAATTGCAAGGATTTTACTATTGGCTGGGAAATGATCTTTTGCAATTAAATCTAAAATTCCAAACAGCATTTTGCCGGTGTAAATTGGATCGAATACAATTTGATTTTCCTTTGAAAACTGATTGATAAAACGGATAAGTACCTCATTGTATTTTGCGTACCCTCCAAAATGATAACTCGTTGCTAAATGCCAATTTTCTTTTGCAGTGAACTTTTCAATTTCAGCCGCTAAAAATTCACCTTTTAGTGCAGGAAATCCAATAACTTTTTGGAGTGCTGTTGCTGCATTTATCAATCCAGAAATGGTACCCCCTGTTCCGATTGCACAACAAATATAATCGAATTTTGAGTCTTCTTTGGTTAAAATTTCTTCACACCCTTTTATGGCCAGACTATTGGTACCTCCTTCTGGAATTAAATAAAAATCACCATAGGTTTCTTTTAATTGATTCAGAAATGGTCTTTCAGATTTCTCTCGATAGGCTTGTCTAGAAACAAATTTAAAAATCATTCCGTTTTTGTGAGCTTCTCTTAATGTTGCATTGCTTGCTAGCGTTTTCGCAAGATCATGCCCCAATTCGTCTCCTCTGATAATGCCTATGGATTTAAAACCGTTTAATTGGGCTGCGATGGCAGTTGCCACAATATGATTGGAAAACGCACCTCCAAAAGTCAATAAAGTCTCTTTCTGCTGTTCTTTTGCTGCGCGTAAATTGTATTTTAGTTTTCGAAATTTGTTTCCTGAAACAAATGGGTGAATTAAATCTTCTCTTTTAATAAAAAGTTCGACTTTTTTTTCTTCCAAAACTGGAAGATGTATCTGTTGATTTTTAGAAGGTTTTTGAATCTCGAAATTCATAATTTATTACTCCTATAAAGATAATCCTATAAAACTGAAATGATTCCAGCTTTTATCGAAAGAACAAAGTACTAAGAAAAATTAGAAATCTGTCCTTCAATTTTTTCCCAATCCGCCATTAAAGCATCTAACGCTGCCTTTTTGCCTTTGTACTTTTCAAAGAAATTGGGTTGCGATGAAACTTCATCATAATTCTGAGCCAATTCTAAATCTATTTTTTCGATTTCTTTTTCTAAATCAGCAATCTCTGTTTCTATTCTAGAAAGCTTGTTGTTTAGTTTTTTTAAATCTTTTTCTTGCGCTCTCGATCCTTGTTGTGCTGCGGGTTTATTGGAGGTTTTATCGACCTTAACAACGGTTCTTTTTTCTGCTTCTCGAAGGTTTTCGATCTTATGCTGTTCTAAGAAATAATCAATATCTCCTAAATATTCTTTAATTACTTTGTCTTTAAAACCGTAAACTGTAGAAGTCAATCCTTGCAAGAAGTCTCGATCATGCGAAACCACAATTAAGGTTCCATTAAACTGATTTAAGGCTTGTTTTAAAACATTTTTTGAGGCAATGTCTAAGTGATTTGTTGGCTCATCCATAATTAACACATTAAAAGGTGCTAATAGTAATTTACACAATGCCAATCGGTTTCTTTCCCCTCCAGACAATACTTTTGCCTTTTTATCTACTGCATCTCCTCCAAACAAAAAAGACCCTAACATGTCTCTAACACGCATTCTGTTTCCGTCTGTTGCAGCATCTTCCATGATTTCCAACACGGTTTTCTCTGGAGGTAAATGTTCGGATTGGTTTTGTGCAAAATATCCAATTTCTACATTGTGCCCAAGTTTTAAATTTCCTTCAAACGGAATTTCATTGACCATCATTTTGGCTAAGGTTGATTTTCCTTGTCCGTTTTGACCTACAAATGCAATCTTACTGTTCCGTTCTATCAATAAATCAACATTCGATAAAACGTGTTTATCTCCGTAACTTTTAGAAAGGTTTTCGGCTTCAATAATTATTTTTCCGGGGTCTTTCGAAATGGCAAAACGCAAACTCATCGCTTGGTTATCATCTTGGTCTACTTCAATCAATTCAACTTTATCAAGCTGTTTCATTAAAGATTGAGCCATGGAAGCTTTACTTGCTTTGGCTTTAAACTTATTGATTAAATGCTGTTTCTGTTTTATTTCTTTCTCTTGATTTTTCTGCGCTTGTAATTGTTTTTCTTTAATCTCTCCTCGTAATACTAAGAACTCTGAATAGGGTTTTTTATAATCATAAATTTGTCCTAATGAGATTTCAATCGTTCTATTGGTTACATTGTCTAAGAACATTTTATCATGCGAAACCAAAACAATAGCTCCTGAGTATCCTTTTAAAAAGTTTTCTAACCAAATAATAGATTCAATATCTAAGTGATTTGTTGGCTCATCCAATAACAAAATATCATTGTTCTGTAAAAGTAATTTTGCCAATTCGATACGCATTCTCCAACCACCAGAAAAGGTGTCTGTCAATTTATCAAAATCTTCTCTTTGAAAACCTAATCCTTGTAAAATTTTCTCTGTATCTCCCTGGTAATTGTATCCTCCAAGTAATTCGTAACGTTCTGTGTAATCGGTAAGATCGATAATTAACTGACTGTACCCATCACTTTCATAATCGGTTCTTGTTGCCAATTGCGCATTAATTTCATCAAGTTTTACTTCGATTTCTTTAATTTCAACAAATGCTTGATAGGCTTCCTCTAAAATAGTTCTCCCTGCTACAAAATCGATATCCTGACGTAAAAAACCCATTCGGATGTCTTTATCGAAAGCCATGGTACCTCCACTGGTCTCGATATCTTTGGATAAGACTTTTAAAAGTGTTGATTTTCCGGCACCATTTTTACCAATTAGGCCGATTCGATCTCCTTTATTCAGTTTGAAAGTAATTCCAGAAAACAAATCTGTCCCCATAAAGGAAACCGATAGATTGTGTACGTTTAGCATGAAAAATCTGTAAATTTATAAGGCGCAAAGCTACTCAAAAAAATAGAGTTATATTGTTTAAAAAAGGGACAAAATGATTTAGCTTTTCTAATCGTTAATATCAGAGTATCTTTAATACCCCTTTACATTCAACCCCTGAGCATATAATTTTATCAAAGACGCTACTTTTTATCAAACCGTTTGATATCAATTTCTGGATCTAAAGATTCGTCAAGCTCTAAATGATTAAATAAATTCTTTGCAATTGTTGGAGAAATCATCACACCACGTGTTCCAAGGCCGTTTAAGACTACTAAATTTGAAAACTGAGGATGTATCCCAACCATCGGTCTTCTGTCTTTTACTGCGGGGCGAATCCCAGCTGCCTGCGCCACAATTTGGAATGGTGTGTCGAGTACCTTTTTAAGTTTCTCAACCAATTCATCTCTTCCTTCAGTGGATGGAACAGATGTTTTATCTGCATGGTTGAAAGTAGCCCCCACTTTATAAAGATGATTTCCAATAGGCATTACGAATAAGGTAGATTTCAATAAGAAATCAATGTCTAATTCAGGTGCATGAATGGTAATCGTTTCCCCTTTTACTTCGTCTAATGGCAAATGATTGAAATACGTATTTTGTTTTAAGCCAAAACCTTCGGAAAAGACAATTTTAGTGGCTGTTAAGTCTTGGTATTTAGCAACGTTATTTTCAAAAAAAATAGCTTCATGATTGAATTTCTCAAATCGAATCCAATCATTTTCTTCTAAATAGTTTCGATACGTTTCCACCAAAAGATGGGTATCGATGCGTCCGCCTTCTTTTACATTTCCCAAGGAATGATCCCCTAAGACTCCAGGATAGGACTGTTTGTCTAAAGTAGCATCTAAAAAAGGCGCTACCTTAGGTTTGTCAAATGCGGAAAACCAATTGTTTTGATCTTGTATCGATTTGAATGCTTTTTTGATTTCGAATTTATGATCAAAAGTAGTCTCAAACTTCTTTTCTAATCGTTCATAGAAAGGAAGTGCTACTGCCAATTGTTCTTTCACATTCCAAACTGGAGAGTATCGTTTTAAAATAACTGGATTGTAGACCCCTCCTGCAACTAGCGAGGAGGTTTGAGAATTGTCTTCAAACACCAAAAAACTTTTATTGGCAGCAATTAGCTCTTCTATAAATGCCAAACCAGCCAACCCTAAACCAACAACGATATAATCTAACTTCATGCGTCAAAAGTAGTTTTTTTACAATAAAAAAGCGTTCTAAATTTTTAAATTAGAACGCCTTAAATATTTATATACAGAACTTTAATAGTTCCACATGTCTATTTCTTTATTTCTGATAGATTCTTTAATCTTCTCAGCTTCTAAGAGTTGAAAAATAGAATTTTTAGTATAATCATCGATACTTCTATTTTGATATACATTCTCTTCTCTTACGATAACAGCACTAAATCTTCTCGCATTTAACAAATGATCAAAGGTGATTGGGCTAACAGAATTCTCAGGATTGAATACTTTTGAATCATGAAGTATCTGTCTAGATTCAGGATAAAAAATCCAGTATAACGTATTTAATTGCTTAAGTTTTGGTCTTGGATAATCATCAATTGGTGCATTAGGGTTTTCTTTTTCCCAATCATCTCTTGCAACGGAGTTTAAACATTTTGCTCCTGCATCAAATCCATACAATGGCGCTATTCCAAGTAGTCGGTATTTTAATTCCCCTTGTCGTTTATCGAAATACCACATTCCTTTGATCATAAATTGAGTGATCTCTTTAGCTTCAATCGTTTGTATCTCTTGGTTAGTACAAACTTTACGCATTGTAATGTCCAATTCAGAAACTGGCTTTTTCTCTTGAAAATAGGCATCCGTATAGATATCTATCTTTCCAGAGTTTACCGCTGATTGTAGTGTGTTAAAGAGTGAAAGTCTATCAGTACCAACACTATTCAATTCTGTTGGATAATAGTAAGGGTGATTTATTTTTTGATTTAAATCAATCACTTCCCAAACTACTTTCGACCAAAGTACATCATCATTGCTCGTATAACCATATGGTAATGGTGTATCTAAACGATCAATTTTAATTTGATTCTCTGTTTTCTTACCTATATTTTCAACCTTTTCAGTATTCAATATATTCGTTTGAGCGTAAACAGCATTGGTTGGGAAAACCAATACTAAACTACAGCAAATCAAGAATTTTATTAACTTCATAATTTAATTTTATATTTAGCGAATTTGAATAGAGGAAGCAAAAATCTTTTTTAATTCGTAGGAAGATCCTTTTACGTTCGCTTTAATCTCACCTATTCGAATTACGGTTCCGCTCTTTGCACTGTTTATAGCTTTAATAGCTCTTGCATTCAATTTTGTACCATTAACCTCATAACTTCTTCCTTCAATAATCACTAAAAATTGTTTTGTGTTTATTTTTAAGTCAAAATCAAAATCAACCATTCCAACGGTAAAAGAACTCCTACTTAAAGCGCCTTTGGACATCGATCTTGGAGCCTCTGCTCCATTCACTAACATCACCGCTGGTGGAATGTCTTTCGTTCGAATCGTTTGCTTATCTCTTAGCGTAGTACCATCACTTAATGTTGCAGAGATGTTTAAAACGACTTCCTTTCCTTTAGGACTTGGAATAAGATTGTATTTTCCTGTAGAATTCCTGTTTTTAGTGAAGCTTTCATGTCCACTTGGTGTAATTCTAATATCTTTATCTGGCACACCTGGTAAAGCAACAGAAATAGGATTTGAAATCCCTTTGTATACTACTTTCATTTTGTCTGCAGATACAATGGCAGCATTTGGCTTATTGACAACAGAATACGAAGATTTAAAAGTAATTGGTTTCTCTTCTCCGTCTTGAATAAAATAAATAGTTCCTTCAATATTCTTTTCTCCAGTGGACCTATCTGCCCTTAAGTCTACATTTACTGCACCTTCTGAATAGTTATCATATGCTTTCCCGTTCAAATCTACTCTCGTAGGTTTTAAGGTAGGATCTTCTTTTCCAAGAACAATAGTTCCTGTAACTTTTTCTCCAGGGAAAAAGACATATTTATCTAATTTTACAATACCATTAAAGTTGCTAAAATTGTTACCGTCTGATGCTGCACCACCTAACAAATGATCAAGATACGTAGCTTCTGTAGTCCTAATATCTGTTTGTATTTGAGTGAAATTAGTTAATGAAGAAACCATTGGCATTCCTTCATATCTTGCATTTAACCAATTTTGAGGTGCTTTGCCTTTTCTTTTAACATCATTCGTCTCAAATTTTTCAGCAACGGTTACTTTAAATTTATCCGTTGTCCAAGAATCCGAACTATCCGCTGTTATTTTTATTAAATTATCACGGTAATTGGTAAGCTTCGATAAAAACGTGTTTCCTGCGTCAGAAATTTTTCCATTTTTAAAGAATTTTTGATTTAACCATTCTGGAGAATCCATATATTCATACTTCTTCTCTGAATTTAAGTTTTCATCTGAAATGGTACTCAACATAGAATCTTTTAATGATTTTACAAAGGCATATAAAGAATCTGATGACTGTCGTACTAGCTCTGCCTTATCATAGAGCGGTCTGTATTTGTCAACTTCTGAACCTGAAATTGCTTTCGTTTTTAAACTACTATATAGGTTATTTAGATTATTAGAAGTAAAACTATTATTCGCTTCTAACTTTTCATTGGTATATCCAAAAGCACTCAAAACTTCTTTACTCATATTTAATGCTAACATTGCAATAAACACCAAGTACATTAGGTTTATCATTTTCTGCCTTGCATTCATTTTTCCTCCTGCCATTCTAATTAGTTTTTTAAGTTAGTGTTCTTTCTTTAATAGAACTAATTATTATTTGTTTGACATTGCAGAAAGCATACCTCCGTATACTCCGTTTAAAGAAGACAAGTTCTTGGCTAAAGAATCCATTTGTTCTTTTAATTTTTCTGTATTTTCAACAACAGCTTCATTTAAGGCTGTTTGTTTGCCAGCGCTTTCCATTTGCACTTTATACAATCCGTTTAAAGATTCCATTTGAATGGCAGCCATCGACATTTGCTCGTTGTATTTGTTCGTTGCAGAAATAGATTCTGAGGCAGCAGACAATCCTTCTGCAGCTCCTTGAAAATTTTTCATACTCGTTCCTAAACTTTCCATTAATTTAGAATCTATATTAGCTTCTGCCAACAATGTATCTAGTTTTTGAGAGAGTAAGCCATCGGCTCCTTGTTCCTTTTCTGAAGTACCCTCTTCTCCTGCTAATTCAGGATATACTTTAGACCAGTCTAGGTCATCTTCTGGGGCGTCAAAAGCAGAAATCGCAAAAACAATCGCTTCTACAACTAAACCTATTGTTAACATAACTCCTCCCGTTAAAATACCATATTCTAAATGCTGTATTTTAAACAAGGCACCAATAATAACGATTGCTGCTCCCATTCCATATACGAAATTCATTCCTTTTTTGTAAGCTTTTGACTGTGCCATATTTTTTTTAATCTTTAGGGGTTTAGTTTATTTATTTATTTATTTATTTATATCTCCAATATAATCTTGAACGGTTCTAAAACCGATAAAACTTCTTGCAGTATCTGCGTACTCAAAATCTCTTGTTCCAACTTCTAAGAAGTATGCGACGTCTTTCCAAGATCCTCCACGTACTATTTTTCTTTTATTTTTTCGATCTTCTACATTTGGATTCATCGTAGAACTCAAATAATAAGAAGCACCATTATATGCGGTACTCGTCCATTCTGAAACATTTCCAGCCATGTTATACAAACCATAATCATTTGCATTGTATGATTTTGCTTCTACGGTATACAAAGCACCATCTACGGCATAATTACCCCTTACAGGCTTAAAATTTGCTAAGAAACAACCACGATCACTTGTAGTACCTCCTGTTCCCCAAGGATAGGTTGCAAATTGAAGTCCGCCACGAGCGGCATACTCCCATTCTGCTTCTGTAGGCAATCTAAAGACCGGTACAGCTGCTGCGTTATTCTTTCCGCGTAAATAATCGTTTTTCTTTTTTGTTCTCCAATGACAAAAAGCTTTTGCTTGATCCCATTTAACCCCTACCACTGGATAATCTCCATAAGCTTGGTGGCGAAAATAATCTTGGTGCATTGGATCGTTGTAAGAATAATTAAAATCTTTGATCCAAACAGTCGTGTCTGGGTAGATTTCTATAACAGTATCATATCTATAATTTCTCCCTGCTACTTTTTTACGAGATTTCGCAGCTTTTTCAAGATCAAATTCAGAATAATAATATTTTATGTATTCTGTTTTAAAAGTTCGAATCCCTGCTACCGCGTCTTCTTGCTCAATATACAATGAATCGATTGCTTCAACATAATACTCATCTGGAGATTCTTTCAATCCAAATAAGTCAACGTTCCAGTTTAAAGGTCTTAAATTTTCTCTTGTTTCTTTACTTTCTTGAAATTTTTGATAAGCAGTTCTTGTAGTATCAGCATCTGCATATGCAAAGGCTTCTATTCCTGTTGAAGTGGCTGGTGCACCACTCGCGGATTGACCAATAATACTTTGATCGTCTGCAGCTTTTGCCAATGCAGTTCTAGTGATTGAATCTCGAACCCAAAAAACAAATTCTTTGTATTCATTATTTGTGATTTCAGTTTCATCCATGTAATAAGGTCTCACAGTTACCGTTTTGGTCGGTGTATTGAGAACTCCTATAATATCTTCATCTTGTTTTCCCATGGTAAAAGATCCCCCTGGAATTAAAGCCATTCCGTACGGTTTCTCTGAAAACCATTTCTTTTTGGCTTTTGCACCTACTAATTCGCCTCTATCGTTAGAGCCACAACTGTAAAAAACCGTTATTAAGAGTGCAAATATTGCTGCTTTCTTCATATTATCTGATATCTTATCTAAAAAGTTCGTAAACTTATTATTTTTTTTATTAAAAACCAATTCTAACAGTACCTTTTATTTTACTCTAAATTAGACCATTTTTTGCATTGCTTTGTACCACTTTTCTGGAATAATTTCCTTTGTTGCTGCAACATAATCTTGGTATGTACATGGTATTAACGCATGCCTTTTGTATTTATTATTGGACAAAATATTAATTTCAATCCACCATCTTCCCGTTTTGTGGCTTTTATAAAAGGTTAAAGGATCATCATCCGCTAACAAAACAGTAAATTTCTGATAATTATCTTTTTGTGTAAACGGATAATCTTTCACTCTAGAATTCACCCCTTCAATGAAGTACCAAATCATTTGTGCAATTAAATGTGCCGTTTGATTGTGCTTATCATATTTCGAATTGTATTCATAAATTCCAAACGAAGAAACCTTGTCGCTGATACCTGCATACCTTGAAATGGCACATATTTCGTCTCCATAAAAACCATTCGGAGAAGCATTGTTATTTGCAGGAGCCTCACTTTGTCGCACCGCACCAATATCAATAGAAACAATATCTGCATTCCGAAACGCAGGTTCGATGTTTTCTAAATTCTTTGCTTCACCCAATCGGTAGGCATCAAAAAACAACGCATCTAATAATTTTATCTCCTCTTGGGAATTAAAAAATGTTTGATACCCAACATTGCAATAATTAAATAAATTATTGGGCTGTTGCATAATAATTTTACTAAGATACGACTGTGAAGTTAATTCATCTTCCAAATCGCCCAAATCAAACCTACTATCAACTGCCGTGATATTTACTGTTTGCTCTAAAGCATCGTATGCCCTATAATTGACGTAGGTAATGTCTTGACCTCCACCAATAATGACAGGAATAATATTTTTCTTTAATAAGGAACTAATAATTTCTGAAACCGCAAAATAAGTATCCGAAACCGCATTTCCTTTGGATACATTTCCTAAATCGACAATGTTTGTATGCCAATCTCCAGGAAATAATTCATATAATTTTGTTCGAATACAATCTAAATCTTCACCACAACCAAAGTTATCTTGTGAATTTCGATCTTCTTGCACCCCAAAAATCGCTATTTGAACATTTTCTAGAGCAGGAAAGTCGTTTTTTTCTGAATGGATTGTAATTTTTTGACCCAATGACAAATCAGATTGCAGCTCCAAATGTGCTACAACCGATTCTTTTACAGGGGTTAAAAAGTCTAGGTTCATTGATTTATTTAAGTAGAAGTATGCAAGATACTAACTAATTATTTCTTTTTGACTGTTTTCTTAGCAGTGGTTTTCTTAGCTGGAGCTTTCTTTTTGACAACTTTCTTTTTTGCCGCTTTCTTCTTTGGCATTTTTGCAGCAATCATTTTAACAGCTTCCTCTTTGGTCAGTTTTTCAATATCGGTGGTTTTTGGGAGTTCAATCTTAATTTTTCCTTTTAAAACATTAAACCTTCCCCATCTTGCCTTTTCTACACGAATCTCAACATCTTCCCAATTATGAAGCACCTTGTCGATTTCTTTTTGCTTTTTCGCTTCAATGAGTTCAACAATCTCGTCATAAGTAAGGTTGTCAAAATCATATTTTTTATTCACATTGATGAAAATTGAATTCCATTTGATGAAAGGACCAAAACGACCAACGCCTTTTTGAACGGGTAATTCTTCATAATGTGCTACCGGTGCATCTGCTTTTTGTTTTGCAACAATTAACGCTTCCGCCCTTGGCAAATCAACCTCCATTGGGTTTTCGCCCTTCTCTAATGAAACAAATAGGCTTCCAAAACGAATATAAGGACCAAAACGACCATTAGAAACAATGACCTCTTCACCTTCGTAAACTCCCAATGTTTTAGGCAATAAAAACAGTTCCAAAGCTTCGTCTATAGTAATCGTCCCTAGGTTTTGTGTTGGATTTAAACTTGCGAACAATTTCTCTTCATCTTCTGGCGCACCAATCTGTGCAATCGGTCCAAATTTTCCCAAACGAACTAAAATCGTTTTTCCAGAAACTGGATGCTTTCCTAAAATACGTTCGCCACTTTCTCTTTCTGCATTTTCTTTTACATGTTCTACTGTTTCATGAAAGGAACCATAGAAACCTTTAATCATTTCGATCCAATTTGCATCCCCTTCAGAAATATCATCAAAAGAAGATTCTACTTTAGCAGTAAAACCAAAATCTAAAATATTAGAAAAATTAACCACTAAGAAATCGTTGACAATATTTCCAATATCTGTTGGAATTAATTTGTTTTTATTTGAGCCTGTTTTTTCTGTTAATGTTTGATTTTTAACAGTTCCATTAGCTAAAATCAATTGCTCATAACTTCGTTCCAAACCTTCATTTTGTCCCTTTTCTACATAGCCTCTTCTTTGCACCGTAGAAATCGTTGGCGCATAAGTTGACGGACGGCCAATTCCCAATTCTTCCAATTGTTTTACCAAAGAAGCTTCTGTAAATCGGTATGGAGGACTCGTAAAACGTTGTGTTGCATTGATGAAATTGTATGCTAATGATTCATTCACTTTTAAATTGGGCAACATGCCTGCTTGCTCTTCCTCTTCGTTATCGTTTCCTTCTAAGTATACTTTCAAAAACCCTTCAAACTTGATCATTTCTCCATTTGCAGTGAAGATTTTTTCGTTTTCTGAATTTTCAATTTTTACATTAGTACGTTCCAATTGAGCATCACTCATTTGTGATGCCAATGTTCGTTTCCAAATTAAATCATACAACCTTGTTTGATCATATTCTGTGTCGATCGTATGCATTTTCATATTCGTAGGACGAATGGCTTCGTGGGCTTCTTGAGCACCTTTTGCCTTCGACTTAAAAACACGTTGTTTGCTATATTCTTTTCCGTAATAATTGGTAATTTCTTCTTCAGCAGCATCTCTTGCATCTACAGACAAGTTCACACTATCTGTTCTCATGTAGGTAATTAAACCCGCTTCATACAAACGTTGCGCAACCTGCATTGTTTTGGCAACAGGATACCCTAATTTTCGAGAAGCTTCTTGCTGTAATGTTGATGTTGTAAACGGTGCTGCTGGTGATTTCTTTGCTGGTTTTTTTGTCAAATCAGCAATCGAGAAATCAGCATTTGAACACGATTTTAAAAAATCTTCTGCTGCTGTTTTAGAATCAAAATTCTTTGGAATGGTCGCTTTAAATTTCTTTCCTTCTTTGTTTGAAAACTCAGCAACCACCTTATAATGTGTTTCAGCAGTAAACTCCTGAATACTTCTTTCTCGTTCTACTATTAAACGAACTGCAACAGACTGAACCCTTCCTGCAGATAAGCCTCCTTTTACTTTACGCCACAAAACTGGCGATAACTCATACCCTACCAAACGATCTAAAACACGACGTGCTTGCTGCGCATTCACCATGTGATAATCAATATCTCTTGGATTTTCAACTGCTTTTAAAATGGCCTTTTTGGTAATTTCATGAAAAACAATACGTTTTGTACGTTCTTCCTTCAACTCCAATTGTTCTTTTAAATGCCATGCAATTGCCTCTCCCTCTCGATCCTCATCACTTGCCAACCAAACCATATCGGCCTTCTTCGCCAATGTTTTTAGTTTTTTTACAACTGTTTTTTTATCGTCTGATACAATGTACTTTGGACTAAAATCTCCGTCAACATCAATCCCCAATTCTTTCGAGGGTAAATCTGCAATATGACCATAACTAGACTCAACTTGAAAATCTTTTCCAAGAAATTTCTCGATCGTTTTTGCCTTTGCGGGTGACTCTACAATTACTAAATTCTTTGCCATGTATCTTTTTTTTGTCATAATTATCGCAATCGAAATTGCGAGATTTTAGACTGCAAAAGTATGTAGTTTTTTTTTATAAATTATTTTAAGTGCTGTTTTTACTTCATTTTTAATACAAAATCAATTGTATTTTTCTGCCAATTTGTCATAAATTTTGGTTTTTGGTTGTATCTTTGCTCACCATTAAAATGAAAATTGACACATGGAGCAAGTAGAAAAAATCATAGACGAAAGAATACAAGGGAAAGCCCTTGTTACCGAAAATAAAAAAGAAAACACTAAAAAACTATTCATAGAAAGTTACGGCTGTCAAATGAATATGAATGATAGTGAAATTGTTGCAGCAATCTTAGACAAAGAAGGTTACAACACCACGCAAATTTTAGAAGAAGCAGATTTAGTACTTGTAAATACCTGTTCTATTAGAGAAAAAGCAGAAACGACAGTTCGCAAAAGATTACAAAAATACAACGCTGTAAAGCAAGTCAATAAAAAAATGAAAGTGGGCGTTTTAGGCTGTATGGCAGAACGACTTAAAGAAAAATTTTTAGAAGAAGAAAAAATTGTTGATTTGGTGGTGGGCCCAGATGCCTATAGAGACATTCCAAATTTATTACAAGAAGTAGCGTCTGGAAGAGATGCTGTAAACGTAATCCTCTCTAAAGATGAAACTTACGGAGATGTTTCTCCAGTACGTTTAAATTCGAACGGAGTTACCGCCTTTGTTTCCATTACACGAGGTTGTGATAATATGTGTACCTTTTGTGTAGTTCCTTTTACAAGAGGAAGGGAAAGAAGTAGAGATCCGAAAAGTATTTTAGAAGAAGTGCAATCGATGGTCGACAAAAACTATAAAGAAATCACCCTTTTGGGTCAGAATGTGGATAGCTTTTTATGGTTTGGTGGCGGATTGAAAAAAGATTTCAAAAAAGCATCAGAAATGGCACAAGCAACTGCCGTTGGTTTTGCGGAGTTGTTAGACATGTGTGCAACAAAGTTTCCAAAAACACGTTTTCGCTTTTCAACATCAAATCCTCAAGACATGAGCTTAGATGTGATTCATGTTATGGCAAAGCATAAAAACATTTGCAAATACCTTCATTTGCCTGTACAAAGTGGAAGTAATGCCATGTTAAAAGCAATGAACAGACAACACACCCGTGAAGAATATATGGAATTGGTGGACAATATTTTTAAAATTGTACCAGAAATGTCTTTGTCACAAGATATGATTGTTGGTTTTTGTGGAGAAACAGAAGAAGATCATCAAGACACCTTAGCGTTAATGAAATATGTAAAATATGACTTTGGTTTTATGTTTTCATACTCCGAAAGACCCGGAACGCTTGCAGGAAATAAAATGAAAGATGATGTTCCCTTTGCCGTTAAAAAACGAAGGTTACAAGAAGTTATAGATTTACAACAAGAACACGCACTCTTTAGAACACAACAACATCTAGGGAAAATAGAAGAATTTTTAATTGAAGGGACCTCTAAGAAAAACCCGAATGAGTGGAAAGGGAGAAATACACAAAATACTGTCGCCGTTTTTGATAAAGGCAACTATAAACTAGGAGATTTTGTGATGGTAAAAGTAGAAGACTGCACCTCAGCAACCTTAAAAGGAACTGTTGTTGGGTATTCTGATAATAATTAAAATGAGTCATCAAGTTAGAAGTTGAAAGTGCCATTTTTCAACTTTAAACATTTAAACGATTACAATGGAAAACTTACAAACAACAAAACAACGTTTTGGCATTATCGGTAACGATGTGCATTTAAACCGAGCATTGGAAAAAGCAGTGCGTGTTGCACCTACTGATATTTCTGTTTTGGTAACGGGTGAAAGCGGTGTTGGTAAAGAGAGTATTCCGAAAATAATACACTCTTTATCACACAGAAAACACGCAAAATACATTGCAGTAAACTGCGGAGCCATCCCAGAAGGAACCATAGACAGTGAACTTTTTGGTCACGAAAAAGGTGCTTTTACAGGGGCTACTTCAACAAGAAAAGGATATTTTGAAGTAACAGACGGTGGAACTATTTTCTTAGATGAAGTTGGAGAATTGCCACTAACCACCCAAGTACGTTTATTACGCGTTTTAGAAAACGGCGAATTTATAAAAGTAGGATCCTCAGAAGTACAAAAAACAAATGTTCGAATTGTTACTGCAACAAATCTAAATATGCAAGAAGCCATTGCAAAAGAAAAATTTAGAGAAGATTTGTATTACCGATTGAGCACCATCGAAATTCCGTTGCCTCCACTTCGCGATCGAAATGAAGACATTCATTTATTGTTTCGAAAGTTTGCGTCAGAATTTGCTCAGAAATACAGAATGCCAACAGTACGCTTAGATGAAAACGCCATTAAATTATTAATGAATTACCGTTTCCCTGGAAACATTCGTCAGTTAAGAAACATTGCAGAACAAATTTCTGTAGTGGAAGAAGACCGATTGATTACAGCAGAAAATATTGTACAATATCTTCCAAACTATAACAAAAACTTACCCGCTGTTATTGGTGGAACTTCAGCGAATGATTTTTCTACAGAAAGAGACATCATGTATAAAGTATTGTTTGATATGAGAAGCGATATCAACGATTTAAAAAAGTTGACTTTAGACCTAATGAAAACAGGGGATATTGAAAAAGTGGAAGAAAAAAATCATCAATTAATTGAAAAAATATACGCAGATCAAGAAGAAAAAAAGCATGCCATAGAAGTATTAAAGATTCCACAAAATGCATCTTCTGATAAAAATTATGACTTTATTGAGACCATTGAAGAAGACGAATCTTTATCTTTACAAGACAAAGAAGTAGAAATGATTAAAAAGGCATTAGAAAAAAACAACAATAAACGTAAATTAGCGGCCAAAGAACTCGGTATCTCTGAACGTACTTTGTATCGAAAAATTAAACAATACGATTTGTAAGTAATGAAAAAACTCCTCTACATCTCTTTTTTTGCAATCAGTACTTTATTGATCACTGCTTGTCGTGCCTATTCTTTTACCGGAGCAACGACCAATGCAGATACCATTCAGGTTTCATTTTTTAGAAATGAAGCAACCCTCGTTGAGCCCACATTAAGTCAGCGATTTACACCCGAATTACAAGAGCTGTTTTTACGACAAACCAACTTGACATTGGTAAACAATCCCAATGCAGATTTGCGTTTAGAAGGAGAAATTACGGGCTATCGAATAAACCCGATGAGTGCAACAGCACAACAAACGGCGGCCCAAAACAGACTAACAGTAACTATAAATGTTCGCTTCTACAATGCATTGGATGAAGAAAAAGACTTTGAAAAAAGTTTTTCATTTTACTCAGACTTTAATTCTAATGAACAATTAGTTGGCGGAGTATTAGAAGGTGCATTGGACGAAATTTTAGAGCGCATTCATCAAGATATTTTTAACGCAGCACTAGGAGATTGGTAACCGAGAAATTCATATCGATCCTAAAAAATCCTGCAATCTTACAGCAAGAAGAAACGCAAGCGTTGAAAAACCTCATTGAGGAATATCCGTATTTTCAACCTGCAAGGAGTTTGTATTTAAAAGGCTTGAAAATGCAAAACAGTTTTAAATACAATAATGAGCTCAAAGTAACTGCTGCGTATACCACAGACAGAGCCATCTTGTTCGATTTTATAACAGCATCTAGTTTTAATGTGCTTCCAAAACCCGATGTGCAACAGAAAACGGAAACAGTTTCATTGAATGAAAAACCAATATCAGAAATTGCTCCAAGCGACTTTGGGATGAATGCGCCGCTTTCTTTTACAACATCAGAAAAACACTCTTTTGGGGAATGGTTGCAATTATCAAAGGCTACACCGATAGTTAGAGCGTCTCCAAAAAAAGAAAAATTCATCTCTAGAGCTTCAATTATTGATCGTTTTATTGAGAAAAACCCAAAAATAAAACCTGTTATCAAAGAGAAAAGTATCAATGTTTTAGTTTCCAAAAACGAAACATCAAACTCTTTAATGACAGAAACATTGGCCAAAGTGTATTTAGCACAAAAAAAATATGAAAATGCAATTCAAGCTTATAAAATTTTAAGTTTGAAATATCCAGAAAAAAGTGGTTTCTTTGCAGACCAAATTAAAAGAATTCAAATTTTACAAAAAAAATAAATCATGAGTTATAACTTATTTTTAGGGATCATATTATTGGTAGCTGTGATCTTAATTTTAATTGTTATGGTACAAAACCCTAAAGGAGGAGGATTGTCTTCTTCATTTGGTGGTGGAGGTGCACAATCTTTAGGAGGCGTGCAAAACACGAACAACTTCTTAGACAAAACAACTTGGACGTTGGCAATTTCAATGTTTGCATTGATTTTATTATCAAACTTTTCTATTGACAGAGGTGGAGACAAAGGCCCAATCTTAAAAGAAACGTTAAACGGTATTGAAGCTACAACGCCAGCACCGGTTGCTCCTGATACAACACAAGACAGCGAACAATAATCTTTACATTATTGAGAATCTATAGAAATGCCAACGTAAATGACACGTTGGCATTTTTTTTATAGTATATTTAAAAAACTCGAAAGTGAAATTAGTAATCTTGTCAGTTTTCATTAAATGGCATTATTTCTGACTACATGGTAAGTATAAAATAAAAACCAATCTAAAAATATACACATGGGATTAAACATTAAACCTTTAGCAGACAGAGTTCTTGTAGAACCTGCGCCTGCAGAAACAAAAACAGCTTCTGGATTAATCATTCCAGACAACGCTAAAGAAAAGCCACAAAAAGGAACTGTTGTTGCCGTTGGTAATGGTAAAGTTGACGAACCATTGACCGTAAAAGTAGGCGATACTGTACTCTATGGTAAATATGGCGGAACAGATTTAAAGCTGGAAGGAAAAGATTACTTAATGATGCGTGAAGCAGATATTTTAGCAATCATTTAAATAGCATTAAGAGCTTTAGACTCTGCTTCTTCAGAATCTGAATACTTATTAATTCTTTCAAAAGATTTAAATTATATTGATAAAAATTCATTCACAATAATAAATGAAGAAATCAATATGATTCAAAGTAAAATTTATTCACTAAAACATAAATTAAAATGGCAAAAGACATAAAATTTGATATTGAAGCTCGTGACGGACTAAAACGTGGAGTGGATGCATTGGCAAACGCAGTAAAAGTAACCTTAGGACCCAAAGGAAGAAATGTAATTATTTCAAAATCATTTGGAGCACCCACCGTAACCAAAGATGGTGTCTCTGTTGCAAAAGAGATTGAACTTGAAAACGAGCTTGAAAACATGGGCGCTCAGATGGTGAAAGAAGTCGCTTCTAAAACCAATGATTTAGCTGGAGATGGAACCACAACCGCTACCGTTCTTGCACAAGCAATTGTAAAAGAAGGACTAAAAAATGTTGCTGCAGGAGCAAATCCAATGGATTTAAAACGTGGGATTGACAAAGCAGTCGCTGCGATTGTTACAGACCTAGAAAAGCAAGCACAGAAAGTAGGAAATTCTTCAGAAAAAATAAAACAAGTTGCTGCAATTTCTGCAAACAACGACAATACAATTGGCGATTTAATTGCAACCGCTTTCACCAAAGTTGGTAAAGAAGGTGTAATTACTGTTGAAGAAGCAAAAGGAATGGAAACCTATGTAGATGTTGTAGAAGGAATGCAGTTTGACAGAGGATATTTGTCACCATACTTTGTAACAGATGCAGATAAAATGATTGCAGATTTAGAAAATCCATACATCTTATTATTCGATAAGAAAATTTCGAACCTGAATGAAATTCTTCCAATCTTAGAACCTGTTGCTCAGTCTAGCAGACCCTTATTAATCATTGCTGAAGATGTAGACGGTCAGGCATTGGCTACTTTAGTAGTCAATAAATTACGTGGTGGCTTAAAAATTGCTGCGGTAAAAGCACCTGGATTTGGAGACCGAAGAAAGGCCATGTTAGAAGACATTGCGATTTTAACTGGTGGAACGGTTATTTCTGAAGAAAGAGGTTTTTCTCTTGAAAATGCTACCTTAGATTTATTAGGTACTGCAGAAACAGTAACCGTAGACAAAGACAATACAACCGTTGTCAATGGTGCTGGAAATGCAGATGCAATTAAAGCGAGAATCAATCAAATTAAAGCTCAAATTGAAACGACAACCTCAGATTACGACAAAGAAAAGCTACAAGAACGTTTGGCAAAATTAGCTGGAGGGGTTGCTGTTTTATATGTAGGTGCCGCATCAGAAGTTGAGATGAAAGAAAAGAAAGACCGTGTAGACGATGCATTGCATGCTACGCGTGCTGCAGTAGAAGAAGGAATTGTTGCCGGTGGTGGAGTTGCTTTGGTACGTGCTAAAAAAGTATTGACCACAATTACAACTGAAAACATCGACGAAACTACAGGAATACAAATTATCAACAAAGCAGTAGAAGCTCCTTTAAGAACTATTGTTGAGAATGCAGGTGGCGAAGGCTCTGTTGTTTTAAACAAAATATTAGAAGGGAAAAAAGATTTCGGTTATGATGCAAAATCAGATGATTATGTAGACATGCTCAAAGCTGGAATTATAGATCCGAAGAAAGTAACCCGTGTTGCATTAGAAAATGCAGCCTCTGTTGCAGGTATGATCTTAACAACAGAATGTGCTTTGATCGATATTAAAGAAGATGCACCAAGCGGCGGCGGTATGCCTCCAATGGGTGGTGGGATGCCAGGAATGATGTAACAATTAGTACTGGCTAGCAAATATTTTGCCCTTACTCGTAAGGTAGCATTCTTAAAAAATCCGTTGGGAATTATTTCCAACGGATTTTTTATGTAAATATGAGGTTCACTTACACATGTTTTCCAACTTCAAAACCGTGTTTTCCTAAATATTGATCACCACTTTCAATCGCATCCTCTTCTAGAATTGTTCCCATAGAATCATTCCAGCGATTTAAATATCCAAATAATGAAATAACGCCTAACATCTCTACAATTTCACCCTCGTTCCAATGCGCATACAACGCTGTTTTAATGTTAGCGTCCACAGCATTCGGCACCATGGATGCTGCCAATGAAAAGTCCAAAGCAGCTCTCTCCGCAGCCGAAAATGCAGGATGTGTTCTATATTCCCAAACATTCTCTAACTGTGCTTGTTCGGCTCCGTAGCGCTCTGCAGCCCGAATGGCATGCGCTTGGCAATAGCGACATCCAGTAGCATTGCTAGAAACCCAGGCAATGAGTCTTTTTAAAGCAGAAGTAACGCGACCTTCATTGGCCATTACAGCCTTATTCAAATTAATAAAGGCTTTGGAAATCGCCGGTCTGCGTTGCATCGTTAATACAGAATTTGGACAAAACCCCAAGGTTTCATTAAAAAACTCGGCTAATTCTTTGGTTTCTAAATCGTGTTCTGCTGATAAAGGAGTAACTAATGGCATCGGTTTTATGTGTTTTTGTTTCAGTAGCTAAAGATAGCTTTTTATTGAGAAAAATAGTGCCGCAATTAAAATAGGTGAAAAAAGGTTTTATTTTTTACCTTTAGCAATTATTACTTTTTAAAAATTATTTGCAAAAAAACGCTTATGAACACAAACATCGTTACAACTACCTGGAAAGAAAATATGCTTTTTGAATCTGACAATCCTGGAGGACACAACCTTTTAATTGACACTTCGGAAGCGCATGGCGGAAATGACGCTGGCTATAGACCAAAGGCTTTGATGCTTTCTTCTTTAGCGGGTTGTTCTGGACTGGACGTAGTGTCTCTTTTAGCAAAAATGAGAGTAAGCCCTACTGATTTTAAAATTGTTGTTACCGGAGAATTGACGGAAGAACATCCAAAATTTTACAACAAAGTGTTGGTAGATTATCACTTTTATGGAAGCGAATTGCCTGAAGATAAAATAAACAAGGCTGTCGATTTATCGGTTGAAAAATATTGTGGTGTCATGGAAATGTTTCGACAGTTTGCGACGATAACTATCGGGATTCACCTGCACCCATAAAGTACCCTACGTTTAAAAAAATTGCAATGCGCTGGAGTTCAAAACCAAAAATTGAGAAAGAAAAAATAGCAAAACTTGCAAAAGATTTGTCTGTAGATACGACCGTTGCTGAAATTTTATTGCAGCGAAACATCTCCACTTTTGAAGAGGCTAAAAAATTCTTTAGACCCAGTCTAGACGATCTCCATGATCCTTTTTTAATGAAAGACATGGACCTGGCAGTGGAACGCATTGAAACTGCGATTCGCAACCAGGAGAATGTTTTAGTTTTTGGCGATTATGACGTAGACGGAACCTCAGCAGTTTCATTGGTTGCCTCTTATTTAAAAACAATTTACCCCAATATTTCTACCTACATTCCAGATCGATATGGAGAAGGATATGGCGTTTCTTTTAAAGGAATTGACTTTGCAGAAGACAATAATTTCTCCTTAATTATTGCTTTAGACTGTGGCACAAAAGCCCTTGAAAAAGTGGCTTATGCTACTGAAAAAAGGATTGATTTTATTATTTGCGACCACCACAAACCAGGTGCCGAATTGCCAAAAGCAGTGGCTATTTTAAACCCCAAAAGAACCGATTGCTACTATCCGTTTGATGAATTGTGTGGTTGTGGAGTGGGTTTTAAATTGATTCAAGCGCTTGGAAAAAACAGGCAACAAAGCATTGCTGATTTTGTACCTTATTTAGATTTGGTGGCCACCGCAATTGCGGCAGACATTGTGCCAATAAATGGGGAAAACAGAACGCTTGCTTATTTTGGGCTACAAGTAATTAATTCCAACCCAAGAAATGGCATCAAAGCCATCATTCATCAAACCAAAAAAGAAGTACTGACCATTACCGATGTTGTGTTTATTGTAGCACCCAGAATTAATGCTGCAGGAAGAATGAAACACGGAAATTATGCAGTAGAATTACTGACCGAAATGGATTTTGATTCGGCGGTGGAATTTGCAGCTGCCATTGAAATTTTTAATGCGGACCGGAAAGATTTGGATAAAAAAATTACCAACGAAGCCCTAATGCAAATCATAGACAATGCCGAAGAAGATCGGTTTACTTCGGTGGTTTATAAAGAAGATTGGCACAAAGGCGTCATTGGTATTGTTGCTTCTCGATTGATTGAAAAACACTACCGTCCTACGCTAGTCTTTACTAAGAGTGGCGACAAACTTGCAGCTTCTGCACGTTCTGTAAAAGGCTTTGACGTGTACAATGCCCTGCTTGCCTGTGAAGAATTCATCGAGCAATTTGGAGGTCATAAGTACGCAGCTGGTTTAACCTTGCTGCCTGAAAACTACGAGAAATTTAAAGCCAAATTTGAGGAAGTGGTGCGTAGCAGTATTCCTAAAGAATTTTTGACCCCTGAAATTTTGATTGATGCGGAAATTGAATTGTCGGAAATTACACCCAAGTTTTTTCGAATTATCCAACAAATGGCACCTTTTGGGCCGCAAAATAGAAAGCCTATCTTTAAAACTTCTGCGGTAAGAGACAATGGCTATGGCAAGCAAGTGGGCGCAGACAAAACCCATTTAAAATTGAATATCATTGCTGGAGCAGACTCTAAAACCTACAATGCCATTGGCTTTAATTTGGGCTCTAAAATAACGGAGATTCAAAATGCGTTTAATATTGTCTATGCCTTGGATGAAAATGAATGGAATGGGGTTAAATCCATTCAACTATTGCTAAAAGACTTGCAGTAAAAAAAATGCTTGTTTCAGCGGTGTAAAACTGCAACCTTCTGTCTTCTCTCTTTTATTCATTTTTCAGTACTCTTAGTGTCACGAGGAAGACGCTTGCGCTAGCGGTAGAGATTCTCCGCAGAAAAATCAGCAGTAATAAACACGCAACTAGATTTGTTTTAGCACTCAACCTCAATTATTTTTATCGGTGTTGGTGGCTGTTTTTTTTCAAAGGTTCAAATCTTATAAATTATAACGAATCGAAAACACAAACATTCTCGGTAATAGATAAGTTTTTGTGTCAGAAATTAAATAGTCAGTAAAATTATTGCTTTGTCTAAATTTAGTATTGAATATATTCTGTGTTATAATTTTATAGGACCAAGCACTGTCTTCTTTTTTATAAGACAATGTTCCGTTCGCAATTTCGTATGTATTTTTTTGTCCTAATGTTTTATTTTGCTAGACGGATTGTCGGTTTCTTATGATGATGGTGCGTTTGATGCAGATCCAACTAATACAATTGTAGGGAAATATATACTAGGCAGTTTGGACGGGCAACGCGTGAGTAACATTCCTTCAACTGCGGTTGAAAAGCATCTTATAATAACCGGAACGGTTGAAGAAATTGTTCCTGAAATTATTGCACTATCAGTAATTACTGAAGCACATATTAACACACAGATTCAATTGTCCGCTGCTCAGTTCATAAAAGCCGATTTGGGAAAAACATTTGCAGGAGAAGCAAACGATCAATTTGATGGTTTTAGAAAACTCTTAGAATGTGAATCCAATAAGATCATAAAGCTACAGACGAGTACATTTGCAAGTTTTAAATCGAATGTGATTCCCACAGGAAAAGGAACAGCAACTTTTGTGCTTTCGAAAGACTATACCTCAACGTTTTTGGTTGCCATTGCAAATACGCCCGCAAAACTTGTATTTACAAATCCTGAAAAGTGCAATCCCATAGCGTTAGATTGTGGTCTTGCTGCTTCAGAAGGAGCTACAATACTATTTTTTAAAGATTTCGAAAATCAATCGAATTCCACTTTGATTACAGGGAATGGTTGGACCCACTTTATAGCAGAAGGATCGGAAGGTTGGGAAGCATACACAGCAACAGAAAGCAATCCATCGCAAGGGATTTCTGCTCGAAGTGGTTCTTATAACTCAAATGACCATAGTACGGTTTCATGGTTGATTACGCCAGGAATTCATTTGGACACCAATACAGGAGTGACACTTCAGTTTCAAACCTCAAACAGTTATGCGGATGATAGTACCCTAGCGCTCCTCTTTTCAAATGATTGGGACGGAACTACATCTGGAATAGAAACAGCACTTGGGGAATTGTTCCAAAAGCCTATATCACTCAAAATACAGATTCATTTTCGAATTGGTATAATTCGGGTCTTGTTGATCTCTCTTGTGGAGAAGGTACCACCTATTTTGCCTTTCGATATACAGGGAGTGGAAATGAAAATGAGGATGGTACTTATGAGTTGGACAACATCATCATTTCGGCAAATTAGAAAGAACGGGGCTCCCTTGTAATTGAACCCAAAAAAACCTCAAAACAGGACTGTTTTGGGGTTTGTATTGAAATATAATAGCGAAATTAATCCGCTAATATAATTGCTTTATTGTCATTAAATTCAAGTGTTCCTGAGCTAATTGATAAGGTTAGAATTTTGTCATCATCATGATGCACTTCTAATTTCCCTTTTAAATCATTTAATTCAATATGCTCTTGAGTATGCAAATGTACTTTGACAGTTCCTTCTTTTAAAATAGAAACCACGGGTGCGTGATTGTTCAGCATCTGAAATTCTCCATGAATCCCAGGAACAAATATAGAATCTACTTCTGATGAAAATAAGATCGCTTCT
>Ga0257120_1000021_pt1 | contig 140512 bp, 117 predicted proteins | sample SI106_10metaG_FD_190153 | JGI IMG/M metagenome (GOLD analysis project Ga0257120, IMG submission 190153) | Marine microbial communities from Saanich Inlet, British Columbia, Canada - SI106_10 | ecosystem: Environmental > Aquatic > Marine > Inlet | place: Canada: British Columbia | collected...
CATCGTCGGCCAAATCACTTGCCAATAAACCATTCCCAACACTTGCCCCTCCTGCGGAAACCGTCAATCCATTTAGATTCAATGCCGTGATATTGTAGGTCTCTGCTGCCACAGAACTACTTGCATTAAAGTTTATTCCGAAAGCTTCATCACTACATACCGCATGTACTTGATTGGCAACCACAGGTTCTGGGTTTACAGTCATTGTTACCGTGAAGGCATCTCCAAGACATCCATTCGGAGCAGTAGGGATTACTGTGTATTCAACCGTTCCAAAACTTGCACTGGTATTGGTAATGGTTCCAGTAACATTCCCGGTACCCGTATCGGTTGAAACTACCCCAGTTACGGTTCCTGTAATTTGAGTAACACTCCAAGTATAGCTTGTACCTGCTGGAACAATATCGCCTCCTAGCGTACAACTGTTTAGAGGAATGATGGTAAATTCTTCCCCAGAACAAATCGCTGCGGGCGCCTTATCTTCTATCTGAGGAGTAGGATCTACAGTAAATATAAAATCTACGGGATTTCCCGAGCAGCCATCCACCGTAGGAATTACCTGAATTGTTACAGCACCCGTTTCATTGCAGGAATTTACCAAGTTCATAACTGGTAGTGAACTTATTGTTTGTTGTCCTGTTGGAAATCCCGAAATCGGATCTGATGTACTCGCTTCCCAAACGTAGGTCGTGTTCGCCATATCAGAAGTAAGTACAACTTCTTCCGTAGCCTCTCCAGAACAAATTTGTTGTGTAAGGTTGGTATTGGTAACGGTTGGAGATTGTTTTAGGGTGAATTCAAATTCATCGGATCCTCCTCCTCCACAATTTCCAAAAACAGAAACTTTAATTTTATAAACTCCAAATTCAGTAACACTTATTTGCGGATAGTCTGTAGAAGCGGATGTTCCGTTTACAAAACTATAATTACTTGCAGCTGTAATACCATCGCTTTCAAAAACTTCCCACAAATAACTTGTTGGCGTGTAAGGTGATTCACTGTAAGTTGGAGCGATAGAAGCCTCCGAGAAATTTAAGGTATATCCCGCTGGTGCTTCCTGACAAATCTGTTGTGTATCTGGAGAAAAGGATACGGTAGGATCTGAAATAATAATAATTTCTTTGGTTTCAATAACAGTTCCACAAATGTTTTCGAGTTGTAAAGAAACGTTGTAAGTTCCAGGTTGTGTAAATTCAATACTCACATCTGTTTGGTTTTCTGCACTAACTGTATCTCCAGTATTTGCATCATTGATTGTAAAACCAGTGGATGTTGCTGGAGTCCCATCTACAGGCTCTACACTCCAAGTGAAGCTTGGGTTTCCACAAGATACTGGATCTATGTCTTCTGTATTGGACGTATTGGTAAAAGCAATGTTTACTGGTGCACATAGAGATGTTGAAGGGGTATAAGTAAAGTCGGGCTCAGGAGTTGGCTCTACAATAATTGTTTTTTCAATGATAGAAAATTCATTACATCCAGAAGTTGTATTGGTTGTTAATCTTAGGGTGTAACATCCTGGAACACTGGTAAAATTGCCAGGAACGGTAAGTATCGATTGTCCAGAATTTGGATTTACAGTAATCCAACCTTCATAAACACTCCCAGGAGTATTACTCAATACTTCTTCAAAATCTGTATAATATGGTGGAAAAAATTCCCATTTCACAACATAATCAGTACTACACTCCTCTAAAAGCCCATATTTTGGCAATGTTGAATTTTCAATTGCAACAATCTCAGAATTGGCACAAACTTTATCTGGTTTGATGAAATCTGACACTGGGGCAGAGTTCACATTTATCCATTTTGTTGTCCCACTCCCATTCGATAAAAAAGTATCACAATTATAAACATCGTTGTTTAAAAGATACTTATTAAAAAGGTTAAAATCTACTTGAAAAAAATACTCATTGTTTTCAGAACTTGGATTCACTACTTTTTCTTCAGCATCGCAGGTTACCTTAGTAAAGATATGAACGATCTCACTACAATTCAATATTTGGTTGTGAGTAAGCTCTATTAAAGGAGATCCATCTCCAAAATCGAAACTGTATTTTGAACCTGGATAATTGTTTTTAATTGCATCCGTATCTATGGTAAAAACCACATCAGAATCTAAACAAACTCGGTCACTAGACAAGTTCCCAAGAGATGTATTCCCTGTATTTACCATAAAAATAACCCCGTAAGTCATTGAAATACCGTTAACGGTCTTTGTAAACTCTATCAAATACGTTCCAACACTTATTCCTTGAGGAACAGTAATTTGAGCACCAATAGTTAAAGCAGTCCCAGCATCTAGTTGATAATCTAGGGCTGGAGTTGCTGGATTGTCTGTAAGTGCATAGAGCGTTGCCTGATTCGCATTTGGAGAAAAATTATCAAAAATGATGGAAAAACTGGTTCCAGTTTCATAGTCACTCGATGAATTTAATAAGCCAATATTGTAATTATTGCTATCATAGTCTAAACATTTTGAAAAATCCTGAAAAGATAAGACCCCTGTGGGGCTAGTTGGCAATGATAAAATTGAATTTGTAATCGTATCAACGGAAACAGCAAACGGATTTGTTGACACCTCTACTGGAGGATCCATAAGATTACTCAAAGATTGTGCTCTAATTTTTAGAGTATAATTCCCAGGACTCGTATCAGTTGGGATCATTCCATTTAAAATGGGGATGTAAAACTCATCTTTGGTACTTAGGAGTGTTTCGGTATTTGTAGAAGTGTTTACCAAAAACAATTTGAATTGATTGTCTATTTCATAAACACCTACCGGATTGATAAATACCGTAATATTTGAACCAGGCGCATAAGTTAAGTCATCTTGAAACTTGAGTATCTCAATTGACTTGGGGGCATCAATACAATTTTGTAAAGTTGTTTGTTGTGAAAAACTTAAAAAAGTGGTGGTAACCACGAAAATAAAAAGCAGCGCTTTTTTCGCAATTGAAGATGGGGAATCTTTCATAATTTATGTGTTGTCTACTGAAATAGTATTATTCTAACATTTTTTAAATCAGCACTCTATCATCGTGTAAAATTATTATTTTTTAAACTCAATCCTGTTTTCAATTTAGGCAATTGAAATTAAATTAGTCACTAAACTAATAAAAAAAAATCACATTAAATCTATAAAATCAGAAAATACAAATTCAGATGAATTTACATTTCATAATTGAACATATTTTATGGTTTTTATTGATCATAATATTTGCCACTTATTTCCTCTCTTATGATCGAAATAAAGCAAAAATATTCAGAAAATAGTACAATAACTATTTTGGCGCATAGGTTTTGATCGCAGTTTTTAAAACTTCTGCACGGTCAAATGACATGGTTTTTGTTTTAAAATTGACATACAATTCCATTTGATCGGCATAGTGCGGACTGTCTGGCCTTCGGCTGTTGCCATAGGAAATGACCGATTCATAATAGGTTTTAACAGGTGTAAATCGCACCAAACCAACATACGATTCTCCATGGGTGATTTTTAGACGCCCATTTTTATAGGGTTCTCCTCGCATGGCAGTAACCACATCGGGAAGTCCATAAATGGGCAGCTCTTTAGAACCTCTCACTAACTTTTGAAAATCACCTAACTGAACACGTTCTTTATGAAAATGAGTATGTATATATTTTTTTGTCTTTTTTAGTGCTTTGTACAACGCCTCTTTTGTAAAAACACGATCGTCTCCCAAGGCTTCATAAAAAGGTCTTAACTGATAATACAATACTGCATAAGCTCCAGCTCCAAAGGATGCTGGGTCAGTAATTCTGTCCCAATTCTGAATCTCTTCCAACAAAATTCGAACATCAGGATAGTCTTTGCTTTTCATCGCAAACAAAGGATTTAAATCCATAAAATTATACTGTAAGGGCGTAGGTAATTGATGATCATATTTGATGCGCTTAAAACGTTCGTAGTCAATCAACACCTTTTCTTCGAGTAATTGCAATAGACGTGTAGAACGGTTATTGTCGTAGGTTTCGAAGTTCATGTCTTTAGAGAAATTTTCTGCTTTAGGATTGTCTGCCTTTCCTGATGATTTGAACGGACTATGATTGGCATTGTACACAAAGCCCGAAGCTGGACTGACCACCTGCGGCAAATCTTGAATGTCGTAGTAACGATCCCATAAGGTCTTGCGTGTGTTTCCAGGAACCACATCGGTCCAGTCATACCCGGTTGCTCTGATTGGAATTTTACCATTTGAAATATAAAAAATGGTATCCTTTTTATCTGCATAACCGATATTATAGCCCGGAAGCGCTTTCATCTCTAAAGCAGTATAAAATTCGGTAAAATTGGTAGCTTTGTTCATATGCCACCATTGTTCTAATGCATTGATATTGGTTGTACTAGGTGTTCTTACTGAATATACTCCCGACTTGTTTTTTAAAGTAGGCCCATAAATACTTTTGTAAAATTTTTTATAAATTGGAATATTGATTCCCAAAAATTTTACTGTGAGCTTGGCTTTGAATTTTTCTAATGGATATTCAACCCCATCAACCAGATAAATATCTTTTTTAGTGGGATGCATTTCTAGTGCAAAAACATCAGCTTTGTCGGGATAATTCACCGTATGTGTCCAACCTAAAAACTCATTGGCCCCTGTGAGGATACAGGGAGATCCTGGAAAAGTAGCTCCAATGATATTGGTTCCTTCCTTACTTACCAAATGGGCTTCGTACCAAGAGGTGGGTCCTTCCAAGGGCTGGTGGGTGTTGATGGCTAAAAAAGTTTCATCAGACTGGGTTCTACTTCTACTGATTGCCATTAAATTGGAACCCTTTGTGTCTTGTTCAATCTCATAAGGCCACGACAATTCATTTTCGACAATTCCTTTGACCAACTTATCTGCTCCATTCGAAATAAACAACTGCAATTGTGTATAGCGAAGTAATTTCTTGGGCGTGATTGGAAAAAGCTCTTTTTTAAGAATTTCTTTAGGATGTTTTTCAGCGAATGCATTCAACCCTTCGGTAAATCCTTCTAGGAGTGCTACAAAATCTTTATCAAGTGTATGATACTGGTCATTCACTGTTTTCTCAGCCTCAATCAGCTGCACCAAAAAATCGGCACCGGCACCTTTCAAACCATTGAGTTTTCCCAGAAGACCATTCCCTGCCAAATAGGCTTTTTGTATGAGTTCAAAATGATCTTCTGCTTGTACCCACGCAAAACCATAAGCAACTTCAGAATCTGTAGCCGCATAGATATGAGGAACGCCATAGGCATCTCTTACAATTTCAATAGTCTCGGGGTTGATTTGAGCAAAATGCTTAAAAGAAATACTCAAAAGAAGGAATAGAAATGCAGCTTTTTTCATTAGGGGAAAGTTTTAATCAAAAATACATTTTTTATGAATACGAACACTGAAACAGATTTTAAACGAAAACTTCACCCGTAGGCTCTCAAAAAAACGAAATGGTCTTTCTTATTAAAAACTTCAAAATAAACATTCCAAAGAAGAAAGGTTTCAAAATAGCATGTGCATGTTTGATTTTTAATTGATACTCTTCTCGATACAATTGGTAATTATACATTTTAGAAAGCCCATTAAGCTCACAATTTGCAATAAAAAGTGGATATTTTTTTACATTGACCTTCTTGATAAACAAAGAAAGATTCAACTCATAATCTCCCAAAACTTTCAAATTAGGATCATAGGTTTGCTGATTAAAAATTTCATGTTTATAAAATATTGATTGATGATGCACTGTATTCTTAACCCAAAGAAGGCGAGTCCATTTGGAAAAAAAAGCTACCTTTTTTATGCTACCTGCATCATAAACAATATTCCCGAGTAAAATTTGAGTTTCTGGCTCAATGGTGTCTTTAAAAACTTCTTCAAGAACTGTTGGGCTCTCAAAAATATCTCCGGCACCAATAAAATAAAGCCATTCTCCTTGAGAGCGTGCAACCCCTTTGTTCATTGCATCATAGATTCCTTGATCTTTCTCTGAAATCGCAAAAAAAGGCGTTTTTAATTGAGCTAAATAATTTTGCGTTTCTGCTGAAGACCCCCCATCAACAACCCAAACCTCAACATCTTTAAAAGTTTGAACAGCAATACTCTCAATGGTTTTTTGCAAGCCTTTTAGAGTATTTAAAACAGGGATTATTATGGAGACTTTTGGTTTGATGCGTTTATATTTTTAAAAAGTAGTTGTCTAGTTTTTTTACTTCTTCCTCCCAACACAAAATTTCTTTCGCTCTACGTTGGTTTTCTTTTATTTCGGAAATTAAATCTGGATTGTTTAAAATTGTATTGATGGTTGTTGCTATTTTTTCAGGCGAATAATCTTCTACAATTAATCCAACCTTATAAGTCTTAATTACTTTGGAAATCTCAACCAAATTACCCGCTATAATAGGTAATTCTGCGTGAATATAATCAAACAATTTATTGGGGAGCGAAAACTCAAAACTCATTCCTAATGGCTCTTCTAAAACCATTCCTAAGGTTGCTTTTTTTGTATAATTGGCTAACTTCTCTCTAGAAATTCTCCCCAAAAAATGTACACAATGGCTCATATTTTCTGAAGCAACAAAATCTTTTAAGTCTTGTTGTACTTTCCCGAAACCAATAATTACCAGATCTAAATTATCAATAAGTTTCAGGGCTCTGATCATTGGTTTCAACCCTCTTCCAGGATTTAAAACTCCTTGATACAAAATTGTTTTTCGATCGGTTGGAAAAAAAACTTCTTCTTCGATAATTGTATCATTTTTGAAAGGAACATTTCGAAGAACCCCCATTTTATTTTCATACTTTTCATTATAAAAGTGTGAAATAGATTCACTTACCGTATAAGATTTTTCAATTCGAGGCAAGAAAAAATCTTCCAATTTTCGCCAAAATCCTTGCACGAACTTTCGCCCTTGCAATTCTGGACCTTCCGAAAACAGTTCGTGACTGTCATAAACTAAATCAATATTTTTTAGCTTACTGATCCAAAAACAGGCAGGTAATGTGTCCAAATCATTCGCTAAAATGTAATCGTATTTTTTGAAGAGTAAAAAGAAAAAAAGACGAATGTTGTATTCCGCATAAAACAAAAAATTGTGATTGAATAAGTGTTTTTTTCTAAGGATAGTATAACTTCTGGCAACTTCAATTGTATTTGGCAATACCCTCCCATAAACAGTGACAGAAAAACTTTTATCTTGTAAATAACGTACTACTTTATGAACTCTATAGTCTGTAGAGATATCATTTGTTACTGCAACAAAAACTTGCTTTTCATCCGTCAAATTAAATCCATTTTAAATTACACTACAACTTGCTGGGCTACTTCAAACAAGCTTCCTCCTTCGCATTTCATTGTTTTGTGCTTGAATTTCACAATGAGCTGATAATCGTGGGTTGCCATTAAAATCGTCTTTCCACTTTGATGGATTGTATTGAGAAGTTCCATGACTTCCATCGATGTTTTGGGATCTAGATTCCCAGTAGGCTCGTCTGCTAAAATTAATTCTGGATCGTTGAGCAATGCTCTTGCAATGGCAACTCGCTGCTGTTCGCCACCCGAAAGTTCATAGATCTTTTTGTAATACTTGCTTTGGATGCCTACTTTTTCAAGAACCTCGTTTATTTTATTTTTAATCGCAGTTTTGTCTTTCCAACCTGTGGCTTTTAAAACAAATTCTAAATTTCCAAAAACGGTTCGGTCATTCAACAATTTAAAATCTTGAAAAACAATTCCTATTTTTCTTCTTAAAAAGGGAATTTCTTTTTCTTTTAGCTTCTTTAAATCAAAGTCTACAATTTTTCCAGTTCCCCCTTGCAATTTCAAATCGCCATAAAGCGTTTTCATCAAACTACTTTTTCCACTACCAGTTTTACCAATGAGATAATAAAACTCTCCTTTTTGCAAAGTCAAATTCACCTTCGATATGACCAAATTATCTCTTTGATAAATGTCTGCATTTTCTAGATATAAAACTGTATTTTCCATACATCCGTGTAGTTTTTACAAACTTATAAGTTTCTTTCGATTTTTAAGTAAAAATTGCAAAGTATTCTTACTTTTGACTACTTACAAATGAATTTTTTAGACTTTTCATCAAAACAAAATACTAAAAAGTTCGTTAATAATCTAAAGAAACAAAAACAAATCTATGAAGTTTTTTTCAAGCAGGTTCTTATTTATCTGTTCCCTTTCTTTATTTAGTTACAGTAGTACATTTTCACAGCAATCTTTCAGAAATACAAATTCTGCAGAAGCTTATCAAAATGCGCTAGAACTGTACCAAAACAAAGCATACACTTCGGCACAACAAACTTTTGCAAACTTTGCAAAAACGAGTCAAAAAAATTCGACACTACAGAGCAATGCTTCCTATTACGAAGCCATGTGTGCTGTATTTCTCAATCAAAAAAATGCGGAAGCAAAAATTGAAAAGTTTGTAGCAGAAAATCCGACCAGTCTCCAAAAAAATAAAGCTTTTTGGAATGTAGGGAATTATTTTTTCTCTAATAAAAATGTAGCTCGTTCCTTAAAATGGTTTCAAAAAGTAGCTTCAGAAACCTTGTCTATTGAACAAAAAAATGAACTGAATTTTAAAATGGGCTATGCACTGCTCAGCACCCAAAACTATGAATTGGCGCAAAAGCATTTTTCATCTTTACGCAACCACCCAAAATATGGCAACGATGCAACTTATTATTATGGCTACATCGCATACATTTTGAAGGATTATGATACTGCGGAAGCTTCTTTCAATAGTTTAAATGACAACAACTCATATTCAGCGGATGTTTCCTATTATTTGTTAGATATTTATTTTAAATCTGGGGAGTTTGATCGCTGCATTGCCCTGGGTAAGGAGTTATTGCTGAATGTAAAACCTAAGGAGCAATCAGTGATTTCAAAAATTGTGGGCGAGAGTTACTTTCACCTCAAAAAATACAAAGAGGCCATCCCTTTTTTAAAGGATTATAAAGGAGAACGACGAAAATGGAGCCCTACCGATTACTATCAATTAGGGTATGCGTATTATCAGCAAAACGATTTTAAAAATGCCATCAACAACTTCAACAAAATTATAAGTACCCAAAATAAAGTTGCTCAAAATGCCTACTACCATCTCGCAGAAAGCTACTTGAAGGTAGATAAAAAAACAGAAGCACTAAGCGCATTTAAGGCTGCAAGTGAAATGGATTTTGATTTGCAAATCAAAGAAGATGCTGCCTTAAACTACGCAAAACTGAGTTATGAAGAGGGGAATCCTTTTCAAAACGTTGCGGATGTTTTACAAGATTTTTTAAAAACGTATCCAAAATCTGATGCCTACCAAGAAATTAACAACCTGATTGTAAATGCTTTCATTCAGCAACAAGATTATGTGGGTGCATTGCAATACCTCTCAAAAAAGCCGTCTAAAGAAAATAAAGCTTTGGAATTTGAAGTTGCTTTGTATCGCGGAATTCAATTGTATCAAGCAAATAAAATTGAAGAAGCCTTGCCTTTTTTCTCTCAAGCAACACAAACAATAAACCAACAAATGGGTTTCAGAGCAAGGTATTGGGAGGCAGAAGCACAATATCAACTGGAGAAATATGAGCGATCTCTGACGAATTTTCTTCAATTAAAAAAAGCTCTCAAAAGAGATTCAGATTCCGAATTCTCTGAAATTGATTATGCCATAGGGTACACTTATTTTAAGCTCCAAAAATACGAACAAGCCATTCCATTTTTTGAAAGTATCATACAAAAAGAAAATCTTTCGACAGAGATCATAGAAGATGTACTGATTCGACTCGGAGATAGCTATTATGCCACAAAAGCATATCAAAAAGCAACGATTTTCTATCAAAAACTCATTGATCGAGCGGGTACAGGAGCCGATTATGCGCAATATCAAATAGGAATGAGTGCTGGTTTTACAGGTGAAAATGAGGTCAAAATTGACGCTTTGCGAAAGGTAGTAGCTGCTTATGAAGCATCCACTTTAAAAGACGATGCATTGTTTCAATTGGGGAATACGTATTCTAAACTCAAAAACAATCGAGCAGCAGATAAGGCTTTTAGCCAACTTTTAGAAAAGTATCCAAACAGTATTTTCACTCCCAAAGTATTAATCAGACAGGGATTACTGTATTACAACGAAGGCAGAAATGACGAAGCCCTAAGTAAATACAAACAGATTACGTATCTATATCCAAATTCTCCAGAAGCTTTGGAGGCCGTGTCCAATGCCCGAAATATCTATATTGACAATGGAACTATTGAAGAATATGTGCGATGGGTCAAAGGATTAAAATTCACCAATATTACCAATTCCGAAATCGACAATACCACCTTTGCTGCTGCAGAAAAAAAATATCTAGCATCTACAAACTCAGAAGATATTATTGCTAGTTTAGAGAACTATTCTAAAAGCTTTCCAGAGGGAATGAACCTCCTCAAAGCAAATTTTTATTTAGGAGAAACCTACTTTGACCAAAAACGATATTCTGAAGCCATTGCTCCATACCGCATGGTTTTAAGCAAAGCTCAAAATGAATTTACCGAAGAAGCCCTCAATAAATTGTCTCAGATTTACCTGTTCGATGAAGCCTTTGAAAAAGCCCTTCCTATCTTGAAAAGATTAGAGCAGGAAGCCAATTTTCCGAACAATATTTTATATGCTCAAAGCAATTTGATGCAAGGCTATTACCAAACTCAAGCCTACGAGCTTGCTGTTGCCTATGCCCAAAAAATTCTTTTAAGAGAAAAACTCGATCTCCTTCTAGAAAACGATGCAAAAATCATCCTGGCACGATCAGCATTTCAAACCAATGATAGCACTAATGCCGAAGCATTTTACAGAGAAGTAGAACAGTATGCTACTGGAGAGTTAAAGGCCGAATCCTTGTACTTCAATGCCCTTTTTAAAAATCGAAAAGCGGCATACGAATCGTCAAATGAAGTCGTACAAAAAATGATTGCAAAGTATTCATCCTATAAATATTGGGGAGTAAAAAGCTATGTATTAATGGCAAAAAATTACTATGGTTTGCAAGATGTGTATCAAGCGACCTATGTCTTAGAAAATGTGATTAAAAATTTCAAAGAATTTGAAGACGTTGTCAAAGAAGCCCAAATTGAATTGGAAACCATAAAGGCGGCAGAAGCAAAAAGAAACAATTTGATAACACCAGACAAAACAGAAACTTCCAATACAGAAAAAAATAAAAATTAATGAAAAAACACAGTATTTTATTGCTGCTATTGAGTTCTTTTTTTGGGGCAAACGCACAAGAAAAAAAGAGCATAGACACTGTAAAAACAGAGATTGTAAATGTAATTACCACCTACAATCCAAAGATTGCAGATGCATCTAAGATTAAGAGAACTCCAGAACTGAAACTGACTGAAAAAAGCCAAAAAAAGCAGTTGCAATACTATATCTTCTCGGTTCCAGTTGCATCTACCTTTGTCCCTAAAACTGGGGCGGTCAAAAGTGTTGATCTAGGAGTAAGAGATCGGATTTATGAAAATTATATCGCTGCAGGATATGGAAATTATGCAAGCCCTTTTTTTGAAGCTTCTCTTCTATCAAACAATTCTCGTAGTAAAAAAGAAATGGGATTAAACGCAAAGTACATTTCATCCAACCAAAACATTCAAAACACCTCGTTAACCAGCAAGTATTCCAACTTTCAAACTTCGTTGTTCTACAAACAAGGTGAACGTGATTTTGATTGGAAAATCACCCTAAATTCTGAGCAAAACAAATACAATTGGTACGGAATTCCTGAATTCTTAAAGCAATCTAGCATTCTAGGGATGATCGCTCCACAACAAAGATATAATTCCTTTGAATTGATTGGAGATTTGGATTTTAAAAACTCATTTATACAAAACAGTATTGCCAGCCTTTCTTACTTTTCTGATGGATTTCATAGCAGTGAAATACTGGCAAAAATCCGAACAAAATTTCGTTTCCCATTAAATTTTATTGACAAAAAACTAAATTCACTCTTGGTAAACACCCAATTCGAAATACTTAAAGGAAATTTTAAACAAAATTATGTGGGCGATTCAAAAATTGACTATTCAATAGCGACTGCCAAAATACAGCCCTCTTATCGTTTTCGCTTACAAAATATTTCTTTCAGAGCAGGACTTCAATTAGCAGCTTCATTTGACACAGAAAATAGTGCCAACAATTTACTACTCTATCCAGACATAGAAATTTCTACTCCCATCATCGTAGATTTTTTAACAATTTACACAGGAGTTACAGGAGATTTAAAGACCAATACTTATCAAGGTTTTTCAACAGAGAACCCCTATGTATCTCCGACCCTTTTTATAACGCAAACTAGTGAAAAACAAATTTTTTTCCTTGGAACCAATGCGAGTTTGAACACTGATTTAAATTTTCACTTTAAAGCTAGCTATAAAAACGAGGAAGACAAACCCTTGTTTGTTCGAAACAACTCAAAATCGAATGGCGATAATGTATTGACCAATGGAGTGCCATTAAAAGGTTACGAATATGGCAACTCTTTTCAGGTGGTCTATGATGATGTGATTACCACGAGTTTTTTGGGTGAAGTAGAATACCAAGCTACCCAAAAAATTACTGCGGGAGCATCCATCCAATATGATAACTACCAGCTAAGCAATGAGAATGAAGCATGGAATCTCCCAGCACTACAAGCTAGCTTTTTTGGAGACTATCAAAATGGAAAATGGCATGCAAATACAACGCTTTTTTATGTAGCGGAACGAAAAGATTTAGGCTACAGTGGAACCTTCTTTTCTGAAAGAGAAGGTATTGAGAGCATCAATTCTTTTATCGATTTAAATGCAATTGGGGGGTACCGTTGTAATGATCGTTTTTCGGTATTTTTAAAACTCAACAACCTATTCAATAACAATTATCAACGTTTTGCAAACTTCGACGTACAAGGTTTTCAAGTCTTAGGAGGCCTAACCTATCAATTTGATTTTTAGACAGGCATTTTATATTTAGGAAACCACTACTTTTGCATTACTACCTCAATAAAATCTAAAAAATGGACTCTCTTATTGTCAGTTTAAAAATTATTTTTGGAATTTTTTTTAGCTATGCAGGAATCATGCATCTAATAAAACCAGATTTTTTCAAACATTTTATTCCAAATTTCTTACCCAAACGAACAGTAAATTATATTTTTGGAATCATAGAAATTGCATTGGGAGTCGGTTTGTTTTTCAGCCAAAGTGCGAAAGAAGCGGCTCTCGGAATTTTTATATTAATGTGGTTTTTCTTACCTATCCATCTTTGGGATCTTACCAAAGAAAGACCCGCCATCGGATCAAAAAAACTAGCAATTGTTAGAATTCCCTTACAATTCTTATTGCTGTATCTCTCCTATTTAATTTATATACATTCATGAAAAAAATACTCATCATCCTCTGTATTGCAATCTCAATTCTTTCTTGCAAACAAGAAACCGCAGATCTTATTGTAATCAATGCGAATGTCTATACCGTTAATGCTTCTTTTGACAAAGCTGAGGCCTTTGCTATCAAAGACGGGAAATTTATTGCCATTGGAAACAATCAAGAAATTCAAAAAAAATACAAGGCACTAAAAATTGTAAACGCACAAAACAAGACCATCATTCCAGGACTTATAGATGCACATTGTCATTTTTACAGAATGGGATTGCAACAACAAAAAGTAAGCCTAGAAAACACCAAAAGCTATGATGAGGTATTGCAAAAAATCGTTGCTTTTCAGAAGGAAAAAAATGTAGCATTTATCACCGGGCGGGGCTGGGATCAAAACGATTGGGAGCTTAAAGAATTTCCTACCAAAGAAAAACTGGACCTCTTATTTCCGAACACCCCTGTTGCCGTGGGAAGAGTTGATGGACATGCCTTATTGGTCAATCAGGCAGCTATTGAGCTCTCGGGAATTACAAAAGACACCCCAGTTTCGGGAGGAGAAATTATTCTTAAAAACGGTAAAATGACAGGGGTTTTAATAGATGCTGCCATGGATTTTATCAAGTTTCCTTCAGTCTCAAAAGAGGAAGCCATTCAAGGATTATTAGATGCTCAGAGAATTGCTTTTTCTTATGGCTTAACCACTGTTGATGACGCAGGTATTGAAAAACAAACCATCGAACTGATTGACAGTTTGCAACAAACCAAAGATTTAAAAATCAGAGTATACGCTATGGTTTCTGGAGATTCACAAGAAGCTTTGGACTATTACATCAACAAAGGAATTTTTAAAACAGACAAGTTGCATGTACGTTCTTTTAAAGTATATGGTGACGGTGCTCTTGGCTCTCGAGGAGCTGCTATGCGAAGTCCTTATTCCGATAGAGAACATCATTATGGAGCCTTGATATATCCTGCAAAAAAATATGAAGAGATTGCCAAACAAATTGCGACATCCGATTTTCAAATGAATACCCATGCCATTGGAGACTCTACAAATCATTGGATGCTGAAAGTCTATCAAGAAGTTTTAGCAAATGCCAAAAATAGAAGATGGAGAATTGAACATGCACAAATTGTTACTGCTGATGATTTTGAAAATTTCGAAAATATTTTACCTTCAGTACAACCTACCCATGCTACCTCCGATATGTATTGGGCACAAGATCGAATTGGGAAAACACGCATGAAAGGAGCCTATGCATTCAAAGACTTATTGAATCGCTATGGAAAAATTGCATTAGGAACAGACTTTCCTGTAGAGCAAGTAAATCCGTTTTTAACGTTTTATGCCGCTACCATAAGAAAAGATCTCAACCAATATCCAAAAGAAGGCTTTCAAATGGAAAATGCATTGAGTAGAGAAGAAACATTAAAAGGCATGACCATCTGGGCTGCTTATGCAAATTTTGAAGAAAACGAAAAAGGAAGTATTGCTATGGGAAAATATGCAGATTTTGTCATCCTCGATCAAAACATTATGGAAATTGAAGGAGCAGAAATTCCAAAAACAAAAGTGATTCATACCTATCTAAATGGAGAGAAAGTATACTAAAATCTCTTATATTCGCAAATTCATTTAAACCACATTCCAATGAAAAATTACCTATCTCTATTTGTTGCTTTCTTTCTTTTTCTTTCATGTTCATCAGACGACAACAACAATTTTGGTGTTCAAACAGAAGCAGATATCCTGAAATATATTGAAGACAACAACTTAACTGCTGAAAGAACCAGTTCTGGATTGTTTTACGTGATCAACGAACCAGGTACAGGAGCAAGACCTATAAGTAACTCAAACGTTACGGTTGCCTACAAAGGATATTTTTTAAATGGCAATGTTTTTGACCAAAGTCAGAGTGGTATTACGATTGGTTTAAATCGAGTAATTCCAGGATGGACCGAAGGAATTCAGCTTTTTAAAGAAGGGGGTTCTGGTATTTTATTAATCCCATCAAACCTTGGCTATGGCGATCGCGGTAGTAGCTCAATTCCTGGAGGGGCTGCTTTGGTTTTCGACATCAATTTGATCAGCGTGAATTAAAGTCACACGATTTTATCATAAAAAAAGCGAAACTTTAAAGTTTCGCTTTTTTTTATGCCCGAATTGGCTTTATAAAATCATCAATTTTTTCAATCCCATTATGATCTAAATATTTGATAAAAGCAGAACCTATGATGGCTCCATCTGCATAGCAACAAGCAGTCTGAAAAGTAGATTTGTCTGAAATCCCAAAACCAACAATCAATTTACTTTTCAATCCCATTGCTTGAATTCTCTCAAAATAAGCAATTTGCTGGGTTGAAATTTCTCCCTTTGCCCCTGTAATTGAAGAAGAAGCAACCACATAAATAAAATCTTTTGTATAACTATCTATTTTCTGAATTCGCTCAACCTCAGTATTTGGAGTGATTAAAAACACATTGGTCAATCCGTATTTCTCAAACAAGGCTTGATAGTGATTTTCATATTCTACCATAGGTAAGTCGGGAATAATTAAAGTCTCAATACCACAATCTACCACTTTTTGACAGAATTTTTCTTCTCCATATTTCAGCATTTGGTTTAGATACCCCATCAATACCAAAGGAGTTGTATTCGTGGTTTTAATCGTCATGAGTTGTTCAAAAATAATATCTAAATTGATTCCATTTCCCAAAGCTTTTTGACTACTATCCTGAATCGTGGGGCCGTCAGCTAAAGGATCAGAATAGGGAAGCCCAACTTCAATAAAATCGACTCCACTTTTTTCTAAGGCAGCAATTACCTTGGTCGTATCTTCTAGCTCTGGAAATCCTGAGGTGAAATAAATAGATAATACATTTTTCTTTTCCGACAATAATGAATGTAACTTTTTCATGCTATACAAGTTCTTGTTTGTAACGTTTGAGTTGCTCTTCAATTCCACTCCACAATTGAATTCGCACCTCTAATGATTTTTTGGCAACCTCTAAAACCTCTGCCCACTTTTGATCGTCGTTTCCACACAATTCTGTAATCATTTGTAATGACAAAGGGCCGTGTTCATCTCCATCCAACTCAATATGACGATTCAAATAATACGTAAAACTATCAAAACCGCTGTGCTGTTCTGAAGTTGCCTCTCCTACAATTTTGAGAAACATATCAGGAATCACGTCTTCTCTTCCAAAAGTAAAGGCAGATGCAATTTTATGTGTTTCTTTAGAATCGACAACTTGGAATGTATAGGATACGAATTCTTTTACAGCAGATACCACCGCTGTTTTTTCCAGACAATTTTCTACGGTTTCCGATGCTTCTATTTGCCTGACAAAAGCATTGATTTTTGAGGTATTTGCGCCTACTTCTTGCATGGCATCTAAATACATTTCATAATGACTTTTGACTATGCCATCTTTATCAAAATCACTTTCTTCTGCGACCGTAATTTCATTAATAAACCTCGCGAGTATTGGGTTTTTTCTTGGAACCCAAGGTGTTGTTACGGTTGTCAAATCTATCTGTAACGCTTTTAAAAGAGACATAAAATCCCACACTGCAAACACATGGTTTTCCATAAAAATCCTGACATCTTGAAGTGATTGAAGATTTTTGTAAAGGGAATGATCTTTTAATTGCGCTCTTAAAGGTGCTATTTCGTTTTCAATAAAATCAATATTAGGATTCATTATTCTTTTAAGTATTTAATAAATATTTCTAAATCTTTATCTCCTCTACCCGATAAATTAATAACCACTACTTGGTCTTTTTTTAATTTCATTTTTGGCAAAACCGCCAATGCATGCGCTGTTTCTAAAGCAGGAATAATTCCTTCAATCTTGGTCAGTTCATAAGCAGCTGCTAGTGCTTCTTCATCGGTTGCATTCATAAATTTTGCTCTTTTTGTTTCAAACAAAAAAGCATGTAACGGACCAACTCCTGGATAATCCAATCCAGCAGAAATAGAATAGGGCTCTACAATTTGTCCGTACTCATCTTGCATTAAAATGGTCTTACTACCGTGAATAATCCCTACTTGTCCCAATTGGGAAGTCGCAGCACTTTCTCCTGAATTGACTCCCATTCCAGCTGCTTCTACCGCAATTAATTCCACATCTTCATCTTCCATATAATGATAGAAGGCACCTGCAGCATTGCTTCCCCCACCAACGCAAGCAATAATGGTGTCTGGATTTTCTTTGCCTGTCTTCTCTTTCAACTGCCATTTCATTTCTTCAGAAATCACAGCTTGCAAACGCGCCACCATATCTGGATGTGGATGAGGCCCCACCACAGAACCTATTAGATAAAAGGTTTCTGGGTTCTGAATCCAATAGCGAATGGCTTCATTGGTGGCATCTTTTAAGGTTTTACTCCCACTAGTTGCCGGCACTACCTTTGCTCCCAACATTTTCATTCTGGCAACATTGGGCGCTTGTCGAACAATATCTTTTTCACCCATAAAAACAGTACAATCCAAGCCCATTAAGGCACATACCGTAGCTGTAGCCACACCGTGTTGTCCAGCACCTGTTTCTGCAATGATCTTAGTTTTCCCTAATTTCTTAGCTATCAGAATCTGTCCCACCGTATTGTTTACTTTATGAGCTCCTGTGTGGTTTAAATCTTCGCGTTTCAAATAAATATGCGCTCCGTATTTTTCAGATAAGCGTTTGGCTAAATACAATGGGGTTGGACGCCCAACATAATCTTTTAACAACGATTTGTATTCTTTCTGAAACTCTTCTGATTCGATAATTTGAATATAATTATCTTCTAATTCCTTTACATTAGGATACAACAATTCAGGGATAAACGCTCCTCCAAATTGTCCAAAATATCCATTTTCGTCTGGTTGAAATTTTGATTTCATATCTCTATAATTATATTGTTGTGTGATTTTTTGATTCATTTGATAGCCTATTTTTGAACTTTTTTAACTCCTCTACTTGTTTCACTCCTGGTGCTGTCTCAAATTGACTATTGACATCTAGTGCATGAATTGGCACTCCTAATGCGATTATTTTTCGAACTTCTTCTAGGTCGTTTGCACCAATCCCACCACTTAAAAAGAAGGGCTTTTCGAAAGGGTAATTTTTCAAAACAGACCAATCAAATTTAATGCCATTACCACCTCTTTCTTTCCCTTTGGTATCGAATAAAAAATAATCAACAACACCAGCATAGGGTTTTAAAAGGTCAAAATCTAAAGTGTCTTTGATTCCAAAAACTTTGATCAATTCTACTTTTTCAGCAGAAAGAACATGTTTGTTTTTTTTCTTTTTTTGATGCGAATTTTCTTCGATAAACAAGGCCCGTCTTTCTGCCAAAGTCGCCTGTAATTCCTGAACATACTCAACAGATTCGTCTCCATGTAATTGAACCGCATCCAATCGATATTCTTCTACTAAAGAAATGACAATCTCTAGGTATTCATTGACAAAAACACCTGTTTTCTTAATCGATACTGGAAGCTCTGGAAGAATTCCTTCAAAGTTTCTCTTCGATTGATCATAGAAAATAAAGCCCATGTAATCTGGTTGCAATGAGGCAACTTGCTGGATATTTTCTAAATATTTCATTCCACAAACCTTCAATTTCATTCTCTACGCTGTTTCGTTATTTTTTGCAACACACTTCGAATGGCATGTTTTCTTATCTAATTTGACTGATGAATTCTTCACAAGCGATTCCTGGGTGCTCTTCTTTCATAAAATTCTCACCAATTAAAAAACCTTGAAATCCAAATTCTTTTAATCCAGTGATAATTCGAGGGTCTGAAATTCCGCTCTCTGATATTTTTATCGCAGAAGTAGGTATTTGGTTTGCCAACCTCATCGAGTGCTCTAAATCCACTTCAAAGGTTTTTAAATTTCGATTATTGATTCCAATAATTTTATTGTCTAGATCATTCAGCTTGTCCAAATCTTCTTGAGTGTGCACCTCATACAAGACCTCCAATCCTAAATCTGTTGCCAAATTTCCAAAATTCTTCAACTCCGTTGAAGTCAAACATGAAGCAATTAATAAGATTACATCGGCACCAATCGCTTTGGCTTCCACAATTTGAAATCCATCAACAACAAAATCTTTTCGTAAAATTGGTTTGTATTGGTTGAGTACTCTAGCCTCCATTAAATCGGCCATGGTACCTCCAAAAAACGAGGTGTCAGTCAAAATGGATTGCGCAGCAACATTGGCTTCTAAATAGCCCTTGGTAACCTCTGCAATAGTTGCTTTGTCGTTGATAATTCCTTTGGAAGGAGATTGACGTTTGTACTCAGCAATAATTCCAGTAGAACCCACTTCTAATAATGACTTTTTTAATGAAAAAACACTTCTTCCAAAATTGGGACTTTCTACTAATTTCTTTACAGGAACCTCTGCTTTGATCTTCGCGATTTCCTTCTTTTTAAATGCGATAATTTTATCTAGTATGGTCATGAATAATAATGATATCGGTTCGGGTAATTTTCGATTTTATAAAAAAAATTGTATCGAGAACTTTTTATTTTAATTTGTTAATTTATATAAACACTCTTTTGCTTTTAAACCAAACAAAGAATTCTTTGCTTCTTCAAAGGCTGTTTCAAAACTCTTTGTTTCTGTTACTATTTTTAGTGCAAATGCAGCATTGGTAAGCACTACCTTGTTTTGTGCTTCGGTTCCTTTGCCATCAAGAATTGAAGTGAATATTTTTGCAGCTTCTGCCACAGAGTTTCCTCCAAATATTTCTGACTGTGCAATTCTTTTTTGTCCTATATCTTCTGGATTGATCAACTGTTCTCCGTTTCTAGTGAAGAGTTTAAAACCTCCTGTCAAAGAGATTTCATCATAGCCATCTACTGCGTGAACAATTCCATACTGAATGTCCTTTTCTTCTTGAAGAATATAATTGTACAAACGCGCAATTTCTAAATTAAAAGTTCCCAATAAATGATTTTTGGGAGAACTTGGATTCACCAAAGGTCCCAAAATATTAAAAAAGGTTTTTAAAGCCAATGCCTTTCTTGTTGGCCCTACTGCTTTCATTGCGGGATGAAATTTTGGCGCATGTAAAAAACAAATATTTGCTTTTTCCAAATGTCTTTTTAATATGTTTTCATCATTGGTGAATTCATAGCCAAAACTGGCCAACATATCAGAAGATCCCGACTGGGAAGACACTGAATAATTTCCATGTTTTGCCACCATCTGACCTGTTCCTGCCACGATAAACGAAGTGAGCGTAGAAATATTAAAGGTGTCTTTTCCGTCTCCACCAGTTCCCACAATATCAATGGTATTGTAGTCTGAAAAATCTACTTTTATCGCCAACTCCTGCAAGGCACTTCTAAAACCAGAAAGCTCGTCAACAGTAATAGGACGCATCATAAAAACCGTCATAAACGAGGCCAAATGTGCATCATTATATTTTTCAGAAGCAATCTCAATTAAGATGCGTTTTGCTTCTTCTTTAGACAATCTTTTGTGTTGATATAAATCGTTTAATATTGTTTTCATTTGAATTCAGTTCTAAAAATCATACCATTAAAAGGTATATTCAAAGCTTTAGAAATTTTTTATTTGATTACTCTTTTACATTATTGATAAAGTTGCGAACCAATTGTTCTCCAACATCGGTCAAAATAGATTCTGGATGAAATTGTACCGCACTTATTTGAAACGCTTTATGTTGTACCGCCTGAATTCCACCTTCCTCATCTCTTGATGTAATTTTTAATACTTCAGGGAAACCTTCATCGGTCGCAGCCCAAGAGTGGTATCGTGCTGCCAAAAATGTTTCTGGAATTTTTTCAAAAATAACAGCACTTGTATCGGTGACTTTCATTTCTGTGGCAACTCCATGATACACGGTATCTAAATTAATGATGGTTCCACCAAAAACTTCAACAATTGCTTGCAAACCTAAGCAAACTCCGAATATTGGTTTAATACCAGCATAACGGCGAATTACTTCTTTTAAGATTCCTGCTTCTTCTGGAATTCCAGGACCTGGAGACAGCATGATCAAGTCGTATTGCCCTACATCTTCGATACGAATTTCGTCATTTCTATACACTGCAGGAAAATTCCCTGTAATTTTTTCGACCATGTGTACCAAATTATAGGTAAACGAATCGTAATTGTCTAGTATTAATATTTTCATACTATAGTTTTTGGTTTTTAACAATTTGCAAATACCAAACTGCTAAAGGCTATTTTTAAATGTTTTCCGCCAAAATCAATGCTTTGTTTAAGGCGGCCAATTTGTTATTTACTTCCTGCAATTCCTTTTCTTCATCGGAATGAATTACAATACCTGCTCCTGCTTGCGAATACAAAACGTTGTTTTTACTCACAAAAGAACGAATGGCAATGGCTAAATTGACAGAACCATCTAATCCAATGATTCCAACGGCACCTCCATAAAATCCACGCGACTGATTTTCATATTTGTCGATCAATTCCATCGCTTTGTATTTCGGAGCACCACTTAATGTTCCTGCCGGAAAAGTATCCCCAACAATTTCAATCGGATTGCCCTTAATTTTACCTTGAACGGTAGAAACTAGATGAATGACATGACTAAAATATTGTACTTCTTTAAATACTTCTACGTTTACATGATCGGCATGTTTGCTCAAATCATTTCGAGCCAAGTCGACCAACATCACATGTTCTGCCGTTTCTTTTTTATCTTCTGACAGTTTTTTTCCTAACTTGATGTCTTCAGCCATTTCACCAGTTCTTCGGAAGGTACCAGCTATCGGATTGATGGTGGCTTTTCCTCCAGAAATTTTTATTTGTGCTTCTGGTGAAGATCCCATCAATTTAAAATTTCCATAATCAAAATAAAATAAATATGGCGAAGGGTTGATAGATCTTAAGGCTCTGTAGACATTGAACTCGTCTCCTTTAAATTCTTGTTGAAATTGACGCGATAACACCAACTGAAATACATCTCCTCTTTTACAATGTGCTTTTGCCTTTGCTACATATTCTTTAAAATCATCATTGGTACAATTGGATGTTTCTGCACCCACAATTTCAAATTTTTGTGTATTAAAAGATTGGGCATTAATGATGGTTTCAATTTCCGAAATTCTAGGAGTTTCATTTTCTTCCCTATTTTCAATCAATGTCATTTCATCATTAAAATGATTGACAGCGATTATAAAACGGTAAAAACTATACTGCATTTCTGGAATTGCAGAGGGTGCTTTTACATTCTTAAAAGTGATGTTTTCAAAATACTGTACACTATCAAAAGTAGAATAGCCATACAAACCATTGAATGAATTAAGCTCTTTTGGGCAATCCAAAGTTATGGATTTATTAAACGCATCAAACAACTCGTAAAAATTTTTATCTACATGATGCGCTGCTACTTGAACTCCTTTTTGAGATACAGTAAATATTGCATCTTCTACCTTCATGCTTACCATCGGTTCTATGCATATAAAGGAAAAACTTTCCTCTTTACTGTGATAATCGGAACTTTCTAATAAGAGAGTATTTGCATATTTGTCTCGAAAACGCAAATACAAACCCACTGGTGTAACGGTATCGGAGATCCTAGTAGTACTGGTCGTTTTAAATTGTATTTCTTTCATGTATGCTGAATTTATCTCAGTAACTTATTTTTCTAAAAAGGAAAAAGACTTATCGTGAGATAAGCCTTTTGTATATTTTTACATATAGGAAAAGTTCTCACTTATGAATTAAGAGAGCTCCACCACCATGTAATTTTTGTATTATTCTTCATTGTCCAACAAAAATAAGGCAGATTTTTAAATTAGACAACCTTTAAAATGATTTATTTTCTGATAATTTTCACATTCATCTCTTCCACCTTTTTGTCTGATAATTGGGAAGGTGCATTGAATAACAAATCTTCTGATGAACCTGTTTTTGGAAACGCCATGACTTCTCTAATAGAAGCTTTCTTTTCTAAAATCATCATCAATCTGTCAATTCCCCATGCAATTCCTCCATGCGGTGGCGCTCCGTATTGAAACGCTTTATACATGGTGCCCACACTTTTTAGCATTCCTTCTTTATCATAACCCATATTTTTATAGGTTGCTTCTAAAATTTCTGATTTGTGTGCACGAACAGAACCTCCACCAATTTCAAAACCATTTAAAATTAAATCATATTGTTGGGCAATGATGGTTCCTATTTCCTCGTCTACTCCATTCATGTGCTTTTCTAAATCGTAGGTTGCTGGCATAGAAAAAGGATTGTGCGTAAAAGTCCAATTTCCATCCTCTGTTTTTTCAAACATTGGAAAATCTACTACCCAAGCGGGTCTTAATTCTTTTGGGTTGATCAACTTTAAAATACGTCCCATTTCTTGACGAACCATGTCTAAAGCTTTATTTGCAGTAGCATAATCTGCTGCAGAGAAAAACACAATATCACCTACTTTTGCAGCTGTTGCCTTGATGATGTTTGCAGCTATTTCCTCCCCTAAAAACTTTATTATTGGCGATTGCAAATCGTTTTCATTGACAATAATATATGCCAATCCGCCAAGTCCGTTTTGTTGCGCAATGGCTGTCAAATTTTCAATCTGACCTTTAGACATGCGTTTGTTGCCTTGTTCTTGTGCAGAAACCTTAATACACTTAACAATTCCACCTTCTTCAATGGGTTTGCTAAACACTTGAAATGTAGTGTCTTTTACAATTTCTGTAATGTCTTGCATTTGTAATCCGTATCGCAAATCGGGTCTATCACAACCATATAAATCCATGGCATCTTTGTAGGTAATTACTTCAAACGGATGTAAAATCCACTTTTTCCCATAGATTTTTTGCACCACTTCATTAAACATTTTGGTGTTTAAATCGATGATTTGCTGCATACTTGCATAGGCCATTTCAATATCTAATTGGGTAAATTCGGGCTGTCTGTCTCCACGAGAATCTTCGTCTCTAAAACAACGCGCAATTTGAAAATATTTCTCAAAACCACCCACCATTAGCATTTGCTTAAATTGTTGAGGCGCCTGAGGAAGTGTATAAAAAGAACCTGACTGTTTTCTTGTAGGTACAATAAACTCTCTTGCTCCTTCGTCTGTTCCTGCTGTTAAAATGGGCGTTTCTATTTCTAAAAACTCTTCTTCATCTAAAATATCACGCAATAATTTTATGACTCTATGTCGATTTACAATCGCTTTGCGAACCTCATCATTCCTATGATCTAAAAACTTATATTGAAAACGGACTGTTTCGTTCGATTTAATAGCTCTCTTAATTTCGAAAGGCAACGTTTTAGAAAGGTTTAATATCTCCAAATCGGTTGTTGCCAACTCTAATGTACCTGTTCTCAAACCAGCATTGTAATCATCTTCATTTCGTTGAAGTACAATTCCTGTTACAGAGATTACAGATTCTGGTTTTAACTTCACCAATTCGTCTATATTAGGAAAGGATTCTCTACTAAGACGTACTTGAAAAATTTGATTACTAGAATCTCGCAAATCGATAAACATTAATTCCCCATGATCTCTCACACTAGACACCCAGCCCGACAATGTTACTTTCTCGTTGATTGAGTCTTCAGACAATTGAGAAATTTTATGCGTCCTGTATTCTTCTTTGATGATGATAGGAATTTGTGGAAGAACCTCTTCTTGATTGTTGGTTTCTTGCTGTTGATTGTTCGTTTCAAGAACTCTCTCTGCTGCTTTCTTTGCTGTTTTCTCTTCTGCAGAAAGTTGTTCTAAAATTCCTTCACGAATCACTTTCCCCGAAGCGCCTTTTCCAATAATTGCAATTACTTTTCCTACTAGAATCCCTGCTTTTCCAAGGCTCCCCGACTTGATGTCACTTGCAATTGCTTCATTTTCTGATAGTACTCTTGCAATTGCTTCGCTAATTTGATCTTCAGAAATCGTATGGTCTTCAAAATACTTTTTAAAGTCGAAAGTTCTGTCTTTTAGATAGGCTGTAATTCCGTTTTGAACTAAAACAGAAGTAATTTGATCCTCTTTAAATAATTGAAAAATTTCAATCAAATGATCGATGTCATGAATGCTTTCATACTCATCTGCACCAATTGTATTTACCAATGTTTTTGCAACAAAAGATGGATCTTGAATTGCAGTATTGATCCTCATAAATGTTTTAGAACGAATGGCATCGGCAGTAAAGAATTTTGCGTCTTGTGGCAAAACACCTCCTTCAATTAAAATAGATTCTACCGCATAAGGCAATGCACTAGCATCAATTTTAGTCTGCTCAACCACATCTTTTATAGAAACAAAAGGGAGGTCGGGCTCAGAAATAAAACGATAATCTGCTTCAAATTCCTTCTTACGCATGGTTTTGGTTTGCTTTAAATCGGCATCCCATAAAACCGTGGTTTGGTCTGGTCTAAATTCTTTGTGTGTTATATAATAGTTGAATTGTTTTTCAATTTCTTCCTTCAATGCTTCCACCATAAACTTAAACGAATTTAAATTTTTGATTTCTGTTCTCGGATTGAGATGATAGCTGTGCTTTTTTCTTAAAGAAACAGAAACATCCGATTTGAATTCTCCTTTTTCTAAATTGGCTTCAGAAATTCCTAAATTTTGTACAATTCGTTGAATGTATTGTGCATAGGTAGAAGCATCTTCTATATGACGAATACAAGGTTCTGTTACAATTTCTATTAATGGAACTCCTGCTTTATTAAAATCTACCAAAGAAATTTTCTTTTCGTGCATCAATTTCGCAGCATCTTCTTCAATATGTGTTTGGGTCAAACTTACCGTAAATTGAGATCCATCATTTCGATAACAAGAAACTTCACCATCTGGAATTACGGGGCTATGAAACTGTGTAATTTGAATGTTTTTGGGGTTGTCTGGGTACTCGTAATGTTTCCGATCCCACGAAATGACCTCATTTGAAAAGGTAGATTTCACCGCTTTCCCAAAATAAATTGCCTTTACAATTGCCTCCTTATTTATGGCAGGCAACACTCCCATTTGCCCAGTACAAACTGAACAAATATTGGTGTTCGGAATTTCTGTTTCTTCGTTGGGGCAAGAACAAAACAATTTTGTTTTGGTATTTAATCGAACATGGGTTTCGATACCAATAATTAATTCTAAATCATGTGCTTTTAAAGCATCATTTAATTGTGCTAATTCCATTATAAAATATCGTTTAAGAAGTTCGCAAATTGTAAAACTTCCGCATCTTTTTTCTTATCTGCTGTTATTTGTAATCCTGTTGAAGTTCCTTTAGGAATCGTCAACGTAGGCAATTCTCCCAAGCTAAAGCCAACAGTATAAGCATCAGACAAATACATAGCTAAAGGATCTTGCAAACTTTCACCAACTTTGGGAGGGTTTGAAGGAGTAACTGGAGATACAACAATATCGACCTCATCAAAATCTTGACTAAATCTTGCTGAAATTTGATTTCTTAAATATTGTGCTTTTACATAAATATCATCCGAAAATCCCTGAGATAATACCTGATTTCCACCAACAATTCTTCTTTTTGATTCTTCAGAAAAATTCTCTGAACGAGTAATTGAATAGGTGTCTTTTAAAGTATTACCTTCTATTCTTGCTCCATAATTGGTTCCATCCAAACGAGACAAGTTAGAGGCTGTTTCAGCCATTGCCAGTGTATAATAGGTTGAAACTAAAATATCAGAATCAAAGAAATCCAAAGCTTTTACCTCGATTCCTTTGGCTTTCATCTTTTCGATCGTTGACAAGAAATCGTCTTTTATTTCCTGGGAAATCGCTTTACTTTCTATAAAATTTCGATAGTACCCAACTGTTTTTATTTCTGAACAATTGAGGTCACCAGAAATTGTTTCAGATGCATAGGTGGTTTGATCTCGAACATCCTTTCCGCTCATTGCATTTAAAACAATTCGAATATCTTCAATAGATTTTGCAATAGGCCCCACACAATCTGTTGAAGATGCATAGGCCATCAATCCGTATCGAGAGATTCTTCCATAGGTAGGTTTCAAACCATATACTTTATTGTAGCCTGCGGGTTGCCTTATAGAACCGCCTGTATCTCCTCCAATTGAAAAGGTCGTAAAATCTTTGGCCACATTTACTGCAGAACCTCCACTAGAACCTCCTCCAACCAAATCTGAATCTACAGCATTTAGAACCGCGCCAAAAATGGTGTTTTCAGAAGAAGAACCATGTCCAAAAGAATCACAATTTTCTTTCACGATAGGGATTGCTCCTGCATCTAATAATTTCTGAATGGAAGTTGCTGTATAAGAAGCTTTGTATTTTTTTAAAAAATGAGAACTTGCAGTGGTGTAAGTTCCTTGTAACATATACACGTCTTTCACTCCAAAGGGAATCCCTTCTAACAAACCGATTTTTTCTCCATTGGCTATTTTAGCATCCACTTTTTTAGCCAATGCTAAAGCCGAGGTCGCCAATACAGAATTCACAGTATGATGGGCATTTTGAGTTAATAGATCCAATTTTTCCTGCACTAGTTTTGTACATGAAATTTCTTTATTCACCAATTGATGATGTATCTTTTTTATTTGCGACTCCATATTAATCTTCTATCACTTTAGCAACCACTAAAAATCCGTTTTTTTCTTTTGGAAAATTTTCTCTAATAATCTCTTTTTCTAAAGAAGAACTTTCTAAAACAACATCCTCTCTCAAGTCATCTAAAGAAACTACCGTAGTATGCAACGTATTTATAGGACTATTATTCTGATTAGCATTTTTAATTACATCAAATAATTTTCGTACCGATTCCGATGGTTTTGCTCCTTTAATACTAGACAAAATGTCTACCGTCATTATTTTACTCATTTCTTCAATTTTATATTCAAAAAAAAGCCTCCCAAATTTTTGGAAGGCTTTATCTATATTTCAAACAACAACCTTCCGTCCTATAGATTAGGATTATTGAAAGTACGATTGTTTTTATTAAATGTCATATTAATTATTTAGACAAATATATGTAGAAATTATGGTACAAGACGCTCTTTTTTATCATTTCACATCACCGTTGCATTATTTATAAAATATTGAAATTTAATTACATATATGGCAAAATAGACCCCCAACTGCTAGACTAAATTAAATATCATTAATTACTATAAAAATTATAGAAAACCAAAGCAGTAATATTATCTCAATATACTGTCAAAAAATGCTATTATTTTTAAAGAACAAACCCAAAATTCAAATTGAAAATAACCGCTTTAAACAGATTTTGACGCAAACAGTTTCTACAAGCAAAAAGAAAAATCTAAACTCTTTTTTTAAGGTCATTTTTAGCCGTTTTAAGGCACTTTCCCGTTTTCAACAAATGTTGATAATTATAGAAGTTCCTTGCTGAAATCGCTCAAAAAAACAGTAAAAATTTGTAAATTTGAGTATCAAAAAAACCATTTTTTAAGAATAGTTTTGAATTAAAAAACTTAAAAATTCACTTTATAATGAGCGAAGACAAAAAAAATAATTACGACGCATCCAGTATTCAGGCATTAGAAGGAATGGAGCATGTAAGAATGCGTCCATCAATGTATATTGGAGATGTAGGTGTTAGAGGATTGCACCATTTGGTCTATGAGGTTGTCGATAATTCTATCGATGAAGCCATGGGAGGTTATTGTGACACGGTTAACGTGACCATCAACGAAGACAATTCTGTTACAACAAGAGATAATGGACGTGGTATTCCTGTAGGAATTCACAAAAAAGAAGGCGTTTCTGCATTGCAAGTTGTAATGACAAAAATTGGTGCTGGAGGTAAATTTGACAAAGACTCGTATAAAGTTTCTGGAGGATTACACGGTGTTGGGGTAAGTTGTGTAAATGCACTTTCTGAACACTTAACCGCAACCGTTCATAAAGAAGGAAAAATTTGGCAACAAGAATATTCTAAAGGAAAAAGTTTATACCCCGTAAAAACTATTGGAGAAACCGATTTTACAGGAACCATTGTTACTTTTTTACCTGACAAATCAATTTTTGCGCAAACCACAGAATTCAATTATGAAACCCTAGCGACACGTATGCGTGAGCTTTCGTTTTTGAACAAAGGAATAACGATTACCTTAACAGACAGACGAAGAACAGATGATGAAGGAAATTTCCCATCAGAAACTTTTCACAGTGATGAAGGGTTGCCAGAATTTATCAAGTATTTAGATTCTACCCGGGAGCAATTGACAGCAACTGTCATTTCTATGGAAGGTGAAAAAAATGGAATCCCTGTTGAAGTAGCCATGGTATACAATACCTCATATGCAGAAAACCTACATTCGTATGTAAACAATATCAATACCCATGAAGGAGGAACGCATTTATCTGGTTTTAGACGTGGTTTAACAAGTACTTTAAAAAAGTACGCAGATGAATCTGGACTGTTAAAAAATGTAAAATTTGAAATTGCTGGAGATGACTTTAGAGAAGGTTTGACCGCCATCATCTCTGTAAAAGTTCAGGAACCACAATTTGAAGGACAAACGAAAACAAAGCTAGGAAACAGAGAAGTTACTTCTGCAGTTTCACAGGCCGTTTCCGAAATGTTAACCGATTACTTGGAAGAAAATCCTAACGATGCAAAAACCATTGTTCAAAAAGTAATTCTTGCAGCAACCGCAAGACATGCAGCCCGAAAAGCCCGTGAAATGGTGCAGCGTAAAACGGTCATGTCTATTGGTGGCTTGCCTGGTAAACTATCCGATTGTTCAGAAACTGATCCATCGCAATGTGAAATTTTCTTGGTAGAGGGAGATTCTGCAGGAGGAACTGCAAAACAAGGTAGAGATCGAAACTTTCAAGCAATTTTACCACTTCGTGGAAAAATCTTGAATGTTGAAAAAGCTATGCAACACAAAGTTTTTGAAAACGAAGAAATTAAAAACATGTTCACCGCTTTGGGTGTTTCTATCGGAACAGAAGAGGACCCAAGGGCCTTGAACTTGTCAAAAGTAAGATATCATAAAGTAGTGATCATGTGTGATGCAGATGTAGATGGTTCTCACATTGCCACTTTAATCTTAACCTTCTTCTTTAGGTATATGAGAGAAATGGTAGAACAAGGGTATATTTATATCGCAACTCCTCCTTTATATTTAGTAAAAAAGGGACAAAAAAGAGAATATGCTTGGGATGACAATCAACGTGATTTAATTGCTCAAAAACTAGGAGGTAGTGTAACGATACAACGATACAAAGGTTTAGGAGAGATGAACGCTGAACAACTTTGGGACACTACCATGAACCCTGAGTTTAGAACGCTGCGTAAAGTGGTTATTGATAGTCCAACAGAAGCAGATCGAGTTTTCTCAATGCTAATGGGAGATGAAGTACCACCGAGAAGAGATTTTATTGAACGAAATGCAAAATATGCTAATATCGATGTATAGATGCTACCCATAAAATCAAAAAAAGCCGAAGTTTTACAACTTCGGCTTTTTTTTTATATAAGAGGTTCTTGTTTATTATCTCACTCTAAAACCGAGACCTAGATTAAAAGCACTGTATTCTTGAAAAGTATAGCCAGCATTAAGTTCAATAAATAAAAACTTCATACTCAAACCTGCATTGGCTCTAAAAGAACTTCCTGAATAAGCTAATCTAATTGGATCTTTGTAAGTATTATTTTGTGTGTCATAATTTCCTAAAAGATTTACATCAGAATTAAAAGAAGTTACTCCTAGTCCTCCATATGCAGTAAGGAAAGCTAATTTTTTTGAAGCAACTAGTTGATATACAAAAGTACTACTATTCAACTCTAAAGCTTGATTTGGGTTCTTTTGAGAATCTAAAAAAGATTTTGTCTTGATATTGTCCCAAGCAAAAAATGCAGAGACACTAAACGGTAATCTTTTTACAAAAGGAATCCATTGTTTGATATCATGCATAACACCAATACCATAGGCAGATACTTCATACTCATCTGCAGATTGTTTTGGTAAAAGGCGTACTTTCAAATCTGTATTTTTAAAAATCCCCAGGCCTAGCTGAACTGCTGCATAAGGAACTGCATTAAATCCTATTTTACTTTTAATTCCTGAACCTGGCAATGAAGAGGTACTAAAAGTAATTCCATCTCCAACATCAAAAGCTAACAAAGGTCTATCTTCAAGAGCCTGTGACCCAAAAAATGTAGGTATTGAGGCTGAGGTACTACCATCATCTAAAGATATACTGGTATACTCTGAGTTATTAAATTTAAAAGTTTCATTCTCTTCTGGAATGATCGCCCCCATAGCCACGACACTAATATCGAACCCAAAAAGCTTATGCGCCTTTGCTGTACTGTACCAACCCGTGTTCATTCCGTAGCTTAACGCGGTAGGGAAAGGCTCAAAATAATTCTTTAACAATACATTTGCATCTTGCAAATTACCTTCCAAAACTTTTTCAATATCTATCTGTGCTGAAGATAATAAACTACTAAGCAATAGTATTGAGGTAACTATTTTTTTCATATTAATTTTTGTTGATTGAATGATTAAAAAGACTCAAATATTACTCGACGGTAGCTTTTACTCTATACTTAACGTTTATTGTAAAATCATCATCTGCTACAGGTGAAGACAAATTCACATTAAAATTATAAGGAAAAGACCCGGATGTTAATAAAGAAAGAATACTTGAAGCATCTGGCACATTTACTTCTACTTCCTGCCCTTTGCTTAATGTTAGTGTCTCTGTAACATCAATGGTACCAATCTGGATTTGAAAGCTACCAGAAATTGAAGTCCCAGAATAATCATCTCACAAGATAAGTGAAATCTCCTCAATATTTGAGTCTACAAATACATCTGCATTATCTAATAAGTCAGAAATATTTACAGTTCCAGAAGTTGAGTATGAACTTGAAGCATCTAAACCTGTGATTCTTACACTGTTTTCAAAATCATCTGCAACAACAAACTGCAATGCTCCATTCTCCTCACAATTGCTAAAAGTGACTATTGCTAAAAGGAGCACCATTGTTTTAAAAAAAATAGTTTTTTCATGAATTTTATTTTTAATGTTAATATTATTCTTCAAATATATAAAAAATTATATAAATACAAGTTACAATTTATTTGGTTTTTAATAGCAATTCAAAGAGTTTTATTTCAAAATAAGTCTGAAATTATTCTAATTTAAAAAAAACTCTCGAAAAACTCTCTTTAATCAAACTTAAATGTATTCAAAAATTGTATTTTTGTTGTTGATTTAAATTATAATTAAAAAAATATTTATATGAAAATTACGGTTGTTGGTGCGGGTGCTGTTGGTGCAAGTTGTGCTGAATACATTGCCATAAAAGATTTCGCTTCAGAAGTGGTGATCTTAGACATCAAAGAAGGTTTTGCAGAAGGAAAAGCAATGGATTTGATGCAAACTGCTTCTTTAAATGGTTTTGATACAAAAATTTCAGGAAGTACAAACGATTATTCAAAAACTGCAAATTCTAATATTTGTGTGATTACTTCTGGTATTCCTAGAAAACCAGGAATGACTCGTGAGGAATTAATTGGAATTAATGCTGGAATTGTCAAAATGGTTTCTGCTAGTTTGATTGAGCATTCACCAAACACCATTATTATTGTCGTTTCGAACCCAATGGATACCATGACCTATTTAGTACATAAAACTACGGGACTTCCAAAAAATAGAATTATTGGAATGGGTGGCGCTTTAGATTCTGCTCGTTTTAAATACCGTTTAGCAGAAGCATTAGAGGCTCCAATTTCTGATGTTGACGGAATGGTAATCGGTGGGCATTCTGACAAAGGAATGGTTCCTTTAACACGTTTAGCTACTAGAAATTCTGTTCCTGCTTCCGAGTTTCTTTCGGCAGAACGATTGGAGCAAGTTTTACAAGACACCAAAGTGGGAGGAGCTACCTTAACAGGATTGCTAGGTACTTCTGCCTGGTATGCACCGGGTGCTGCAGTTTCTGGATTGGTTCAGGCTATTGCTTGTGATCAAAAGAAAATTTTCCCTTGTTCTACTTTATTAGAAGGAGAGTATGGTTTGAATGATTTATGTATTGGAGTTCCTGTTATTTTAGGGAAAAACGGTATCGAAAAAATTGTTGAAATCAATTTAACGGATACTGAAAAAGCACACCTGCAAGAATCTGCAGAAGGCGTAGCCAAAACAAACAGTTTGTTAGAATTGTAAAATACAGTCATTGTTTTTGAACATAAGACTTTTCAAAAAAATCCAGCTATATAGCTGGATTTTTTCATTTTTTGAAATCTATGATAATTAGCCTATTCGTTTCCGTACATTTTTTTTCCTCCCACATAGGTAGCAATTACTTTCACATTCTTAATTTCATTAGGGTGTATTTTTAAAATATTTGTTTCTAAAAGCACAAAATCGGCCAACTTCCCAACCGCTAAAGTTCCCTTAATCTTGTCATCAAATGAACTGAATGCGGCATTTTTTGTATAAGCATTCAGAGCTTGTTCTACGGTAATTTTCTCACTCTCTACCCAACCTTCAGGATGTTTATGATCTAAGGTTCGTCTTGTACTTGCTGCGTAAATTCCAAATAATGGAGATGCTGGCGATACAGGCCAATCGCTTCCAAAAGCAACCACAGTGCCTGCCTTGATCAGAGAATTGAATGCATACGTTGTTTTGATGCGCTCAGGCCCAATCAATTCTTCTGCCCATCGCCCATCATCGATTGCGTGATAAGGCTGCATACTTGCAATGACCTTTAAGGATGCAAACCGTTGAATATCCTTTTTATCGAGGTGTTGAGCATGTTCAATTCGAAATCTTCTGTCTTTTAAATTTGATTTTTGAATGATTCGCTCATACATATCCAACAAAGATTCATTAGCTCGATCTCCAATGGCATGAATTGTTACTTGTAAGTTTTTTGCATCTGCTTGTACTGCGTTTTCATACAACCCTTGGATACTATTGATAAAAATCCCTTTATCGGTAGGCTTATCTGAATAAGCATTTTTAAATGCGGCAGTATGCGACCCTAAAGAACCATCGACAAAACCTTTCAACAGTCCTTTTTTGTACCAAGCTGTGTCTAATGAAGTTCCTTTTGTAACTTCTTTCCATTGATTTATTGGATTAGCGTTGTACACACGAATTTTAAGTGCCCGCTCTCTGTATAGTTCTTTTATAATTTGAAAACTCCCCAAACTATCAACATCATGAATTGAGGTAACTCCGTTAGAAAGCAAATACTCTTGAGCAGATTTGATCGCTTCTTTTTTTACTTTGTTAGTCAATGCTGGAATCTTATTCAACACCAAATACATGGCTTCACTTTTTAAAATTCCTGTTGGGGTTCCGTCAGAATTTCGTACAATTTCACCGTTTGTAACATCGGGTGTGTTTTGATCTATCCCAGCGATTTTAAGTGCTGCCGAATTCGCCAGAATCATATGACCATCCAGTCTATATATCGCAACAGGATTGTTAGGTGTACCATTGTCTATCCACTCCTTATTAGGCAATTCTCCTCCCCAAAGTGTATGATCCCAGTTTCCTTCAACAATCCAACTTCCTTTTTGAAGTGTTTTTGCAAAGGAAGTAATTCTCTCACTAAAAATTTCTTTGGTATTGGCATCTCTCAATTCTACATTTAAAAGACTATTTCCTCCCATTAATAAATGAACGTGGGCATCTATAAATCCAGGAACTACAAATCGTCCTTGAGCATTGATAGTTTTCGTGTTTTTGCCGATGTACTTTTTTATTGCTTCTTGTGTTCCGATAGCAATGATGGAATCTCCCTGAATTGCAAACGACTCAGCCATAGGTTGAGCAGAGTTTCCTGTCCAAACAACAGCATTGTAAAGTAGGGTGTCTGCTTCAACTGTATGATTTGAACATGCAGTGAAGAAAAGGCTAATAAAAATACTAAAAGATAAAATAAAACGCATGATCTGTTTGATTTATAGAATTAAAAGGTAATTATTGGTCATCAGTACTATTGACCGCTACGGCAATTTTTGAATCTGCTGTTCCGTAGTATAAGAACCATTTGTTTTGAAAACGAACCAATCCTTCAACAAAACAAACCTCATTGACTTCTCCTATTTTTTCATAATCTTTATCAGGATAGATAAAATGATTTTCTTTTCGGTCTATCAATTTATAAGGTAAGCGCTTATCAAAAAGGGCTTGCCCCGCTGCATAGGTAAACTTAGGCAAGGTTTGATCGTTAAAATTGGCGGCGTTGCTCGCATTATAAATCAATAAAATTCCTTCTTCTTTGAACAATGCAAAGGGTCCAGACTCAACCAATCGACTATCAAAATAACCCATACGGGGATGCAAAACCGAGATCATTTTTTTATTTTCTTCATTTTCACAAACTTCCCAATTGATCAAATCTGTCGAGCTTGCAAGAAAAATATTGGTGTCTCCAAAATACATCCAATATTTTCCGTCAATTTTCTTTGCCCTATTCTTTCCGCCCTTAACCTCTACCACAATCGCACCTGCTTTGCTCCAAAGATCTTTGTACTTTTGGTCTTTAAAAGCCAACCCGTGTTTGGTCCAGTTTGTTAAATTTTTAGATGAAGCAACACTTAACCTTGCCGTTTTTCCGTCATACGAAGTATAAGTCATGATGTAAGTTCCATCATTTGTTTCAATTATCCTAGGATCTTCGACCCCATCAAAATAACAGGTTTTACAGTCTTCTTCATAGGTTTCATGATCTTGTTTTTTATAATTCCACTCATAAACTTTCATCGCATCATTGTCTGGATAAAAAATAGGGCTTAGTTTTTTCTCGAAGTGCAAACCATCGGAACTGATTGCCAATCCTATTCTAGAGGTTCCGTTTATATCTTGTGCTCTATAGAATAAATAAACCTTATCATCTTTTACAATGGCAGAAGGGTTTAAAACATTCCTCGCTTCCCAAGAAACCGTTCTTTGAGAGATGGGATCTATAAATGTTAAACTTGCTGTGGGATTTAAAATAGGGTTGATGCTATCTGTTTTTTCAAAAGTACCAAACGCCCACCCAGAAGTCTCTGTAGCTTCTTGAGTGTGTTGTAATCCATTTTCTTTGCAACCAATTAGTAGAAATAGGAGGCCTATTCCGAGTATTTTTTTCATATCATTTATCATAGGTAGGGTCAAAAGTATATTGTTCTCGATTTCCAAATTGCAAAACGATTTGCAGCAATTTATCATTTTTTTATTTAGGAAGCTTCCCTTTAACCCTAAAAAAAGGAACTACATTGCTGTAATTCCTTTTTGGATAGTTGATCTGAAGAGGAATTTAAACCATTTCTACAAACAAGCCTTCGTCAGTTTTAGAAACTTTGGCAACCTCTTTTTTGGTAAGTCCTTTGATCGTTTTGTCCCATTTTTTATTAGAAAACCCCGATTGGGTTTTCAATTCGTTCAACGTTATTTTTTTTACTTTGGTAATAATGGCAAGTACTGCTTTTTCATCATCATTCAATTCGATAGAAGGAGCTTTCTTTTCAGGTCTCATTTGAGGAAAAAATAGTACTTCTTGAATGGATTGATTGTTGGTTAAAAACATGATAAGGCGATCCATCCCAATTCCCATACCAGAGGTTGGGGGCATTCCGTATTCTAAAGCGCGTAAGAAATCGTAGTCGATAAATTCGGTAGCTTCATCATCTCCTTTTTGTGCCAATTTTAATTGGTGCTCAAAACGTTCACGTTGATCAATTGGATCGTTTAATTCTGAATAGGCATTGGCGATTTCTTTTCCACAAACCATTAATTCAAAACGCTCTGTAAGTTCTGGGTTGTCTCGATGTTCTTTACACAATGGAGACATTTCTTTTGGATAATCGGTAATAAACGTAGGCTGAATGTAGTTTCCTTCACATTTTTCGCCAAAAATTTCATCGATCAATTTTCCTTTCCCCATGGTTTCATCAACGGCAATACCCATTGATTTTGCTGCGGTTCTAATTTCATCTTCTGTTTTTCCATGAATGTCAAAACCTGTAAAATGCTTGATAGAATCTGCCATGGTAACTCTAGCGTATGGCGCCTTAAAATTGATGGTATGCTCACCAAAGGTTGCTTCAGAAGTTCCGTTTACAGCAATAGCACAATGTTCTAACAATTGCTCACAAAAATCCATCATCCAATTGTAATCTTTGTAAGAAACATAAATTTCCATCGCGGTAAATTCAGGATTGTGGGTTCTATCCATCCCTTCATTTCTGAAGTTTTTAGAAAACTCATACACACCATCAAAACCACCAACAATGAGTCTTTTTAGATACAGTTCATTGGCAATTCGCATATACAATGGAATGTCTAAAGAATTGTGATGGGTCATGAAAGGTCTTGCTGCAGCTCCCCCAGGAATGGGCTGTAATACAGGTGTTTCTACCTCAAAGTATCCTGCGTCGTTAAAAAACGAACGCATGGCGTTGAACAATTTTGTCCGCTTTACAAACACTTCTTTTACATGTGGATTTACGACCAAATCTGCATATCGCTGTCGATAACGCATTTCTGGATCGGTAAAAGCGTCATAAGTAACCCCGTCTTTTACTTTTGGCATTGGCAAAGGCTTTAAAGCTTTTGAAAGCAATTTGAAGTTGTTGACCATGACTGTTTTTTCGCCTACCTGAGTGGTAAACAATGTTCCTTCGATTCCTACAAAATCTCCTAAATCTAAGAGTTTCTTAAAAACGTTGTTGTACAAAGACTTGTCTTCACCTGCACAAATTTCATCACGATTGAAATACAATTGTATTCTTCCTTCTCCGTCTTGTAATTGCGCAAAAGATGCTTTTCCTTGAATATTTATAACCATCAAGCGTCCAGCAATCACTACCCGTTTCCCTTCAACATATTGTTCTTTGATTGTTGTTGAATTTGAATTGATTGGAAATAAATCTGCAGGATAGGGATTGATGCCTAATTCGCGTAGTTTGGCGAGCTTTTCTCTACGTACAACTTCTTGTTCTGATAATTGCATTTGCGGTCTTTGTTTGCTTGTAACGATTAAAGTGAGCAAAGATACAATCTATTGCAGAGTTAGGCAATGCACAAATAAAAAGAAAATGAATTGTTACATCTATAAAATAGTGTATATTTGTAGGCTACTTTTTAGTTAAAAGTAGCATTTAGTTGTGTTGTTTTGGCACTTTCGTAAAAGTGTCATGGTTTTGTTAACCAATGGAAAGCTTCCCTGAAACGGGACGCTTTTTTGTTTTTAAAAGAAATCGCTACGGTACTCAACCAATTTAAGAATATACATGACCACAAAGACAGTAGCTACAGCAAACTTCATCGTAGCAGATGCCAACAGGCCTATAAAAGAGCCCAAAGAAGCCTTGAGTGCTCGGTGTGTATCTTTGCTGTCATATAGCAATTCTCCAACAAAGGCTCCAAAAAACGCGCCAATTAAAATTCCAAAGGGAATAGGAGAAAGTAGTCCAATAATTAAACCTATGGTGGTTCCATACACTCCATAACGACTCCCTCCAAATTTTTTAGTTCCCATGCCAGGAATGATATAATCGAGCATCCAGATGAGTACTGCAACGGCTAGGGTAATTCCCAAATAAATCCAATTCATAGGAACTGCGCTGGTAAGATGTAAGGCCAAGAGACCGAACCAGCCAGTCAGAGGGCCTGGCAAAACAGGCAAGAAAGATCCTACAATTCCGAGAAGCACCAGTACAAATCCGAGTACGATTAAAAAAATATCCATGGTTTATTCTTATTTTACTACGAAAATACAGATATATTTATTGATTGAAAAAAAATATTTTAGTATGAAAGTGAAAAAGAAAAAAGATTCTCATTACACCAATTTTAAGAATTTAGAATTCATCCATTCGAATTAATGACTGTCCTGTTTTCAGGGAGAAAACTTTAGAATACTTCTCAATAAAATTTAGTAATTTCACACAATAATTTATTCTATGTTATTGCGTGTTCTCTCTTTTTTAATTGTGCTCTTTTATTGCAGTTCCTGTGATCATTTGATGGGGGTTGGCAGCTTAAATACGGAGGTACTAGACACTGTTGTAGATTATTCGGTAGTAGATGTATCACCTTCTTTTAAAGCCTGTGATTCTATTATTGACAAATCGAGAAAGTCATTATGTTTTAGAAATACCATCCATCAAAAAATCAGCAATGAACTAATACAGCATCACTTTACGATTCGAGATTCTATCAATGAAGTAATATTTGTTGATTTGTTAATCAATTCAAAAGGGATTATTTCTCTGGAACAAATGACCTCCTCAAAAAAATTGAAAGAAGAGCTGCCTCTATTGGCAGAGGTACTTCAAAAAAGTATCGAAAAGTTACCCATGGTCAAATCGGCAATCAAACAAGGAATCCCTGTAACTACGAAATACCGATTGCCCATTAAAATTCAGTGGAAAGAATAATATTACCTTCTTATAAAATCAATCTTGAGGAAAGAATTTCTTTAATTCAACATTTCCCAAAGCTTGTCTTTCAACTCTTGCAACCCAGTTTCTGCTACAGAAGAAATGAATAAGGTTTCAACACCTTTTGGCAGGTCGGCAGCAATTTCTGCTTTGAGTTCTTCGTCCAACATATCCGACTTAGAAATTGCCAACAAACGATCTTTGTCTAACAATTCGGGATTGTGTTGTTTGAGTTCGTTCAACAGAATATCGTATTCTTTATTGATATCGTCGCTATCAGCAGCTATCAAAAACAATAAAGCAGAATTACGTTCTATATGTCGTAAAAAACGATGTCCTAAGCCTTTTCCTTCAGCAGCCCCTTCAATGATTCCAGGAATGTCTGCTATGACAAAGGTTTGATGATTTCTATGTTCTACTATTCCTAAATTGGGTTTTAGTGTGGTAAAAGCATAATCTGCAATTTTGGGTTTAGCTGAAGTCAATACAGAAAGTAAGGTAGATTTTCCAGCATTTGGAAAACCAACCAACCCAACATCTGCAAGTAATTTTAACTCCAAACGAAGCCAAGCTTCTGCACCATCCATTCCTGGTTGTGAATATCTTGGAGTTTGATTGGTTGAAGTTTTAAAGTGCCAGTTTCCAAGTCCTCCTTTTCCTCCACGAAGTAAAATAACCTCTTTTTGATGTTCGGTGATTTCTAAAATAATTTCATCAGTATCGGCATCTCTTACAATCGTTCCCAAAGGAACATCTACATAGACATCGGCTCCATTGGCACCAGTGCTTCTACTTGCGCTTCCAGCACCTCCTGAATCGGCTCTAAAGTGTCTTTTAAATTTTAAATGAAATAGCGTCCACATGTTTTTGTCACCACGTAAAATGATATGTCCACCGCGTCCACCATCGCCTCCATCGGGACCTCCTTTGGTGATAAACTTCTCTCTATGTAAGTGCATAGATCCTTGACCACCTTTTCCTGAAGCAGCATATACTTTTATGTAATCAACAAAGTTTCCTTCTGTCATTATAATTTATTTAAAAGATGGGTTTAAAATCGGTAGAAACCAGTGATTGATTTCTTTTAAATTCTAATCTTAGTCATTGTTTTTTTATGTATTGGGTTCTAAACGACCTAAAGAGTATCAAAAACTGCCGACAAACTCTTGGTAATCTCTTCTATAGAACCAACACCATTAACACCATAATAGGTGCCTTTTTCTTGATAAAATTCTTTTAGAATGGCTGTTTTAGTATTGTATTCATTGAAACGATTTCTAATTTTCTCTTCGTCTGTATCGTCTGTTCTTCCGCTTGTTTTTCCTCTTTCCAACAAGCGATTTACCAATAAATCTTCGGGTACCTCTAAAGCTACCATTCCGTTTATTTTTGCTCCTTTTTCAGCTAAAAAAGCTTCTAAGGCTTTTGCTTGAGATTCTGTTCTAGGAAAACCATCAAAGATAAATCCGTTCGCCTCTGTATTTTTTTCTACTTCAGCTTTCAACATATCTATGGTCACTTGGTCGGGCACTAGGTTCCCGTCATCCATATAGGTTTTTGCAAGAACACCCAATTCAGTTTCATTTTTGATATTGTATCTAAAAACATCTCCTGTAGAGATGTGTACTAAATTGTATTTATCTTTTAATAAGGTTGCTTGTGTGCCCTTTCCAGCTCCTGGAGGGCCAAATAATACAATGTTTTTCATGTTAACTTGTGTTGTTTGTTGATATATTGCTGCTTTATTTCTTCCCAATCCATCATAATCTAAACCATAGCCTACAATGAATTTATCTTCGATACTTTTTCCAATATAATCTATCGGAAGTTCTTTTCTAAACCCATCGGGCTTAAAAAATAAAGTAACGACTTTGAGTTGTTGTATATTTTGACCTCTAAAGATATTATAAATTTCTTGCAAGGTAGTCCCTGTATCAATAATGTCTTCTAAAATGATAACGGTTCTCCCTGTTAAATCTTCACTGAGACCAACCAATTGTTGTACATTATCTGTTGAAGAAGTGCCTTCGTATGAAGACAACTTCACAAAAGAAACTTCGCAATCTCCTTGAAATTCTCGAATAAAATCTGCGGCAAATAAAAAACACCCATTCAAAATACCTACAAAAACAGGGACTTCCCCTTCAGGCAAATCGGCTCTCACCTGCTTTGCTAAAGAAGATACAATACCCCCAATTTCTTCCTTTGAAATAAAAGGTTTAAAGTATAAATCGTGAAGTTTTATAATTTCCATCAGTTTTCAAAGATACTGTCTTGAGGTTGAATAAAAAAAACCGCTTTGTAGTTACTGAAATCAGACTCAGCAAAAGCAAAACGGTTGTACTATATTTTAAAATAAAACTATTTGTTCTTTTCTTCTTTTTTTGAAGTGTCGTACATCACTGGAGTTGCTACAAATAATGATGAGTAGGTACCTACCACAACACCAACAATCAATGCGAACATAAATCCTTTGATCGAATCTCCCCCAAATAAGAAGATTGCTAACATTACCAACAATGTAGTCATAGAAGTATTGATCGTTCTTCCTAAGGTAGAACTCAAGGCTTTGTCTACTACTTGGCTATATTTCCAATTTTTTTGACTTCCTGTGAACTCTCTAATTCTATCAAAAATAACCACGGTATCATTCAGCGAATATCCAACTACGGTTAAGATGGCTGCAATAAAGGATTGTCCTATTTCCATATCAAAAGGCATAAAGCTATAGGTGATAGAGAAGACTCCCAATACGATTAATACATCGTGAAAAACGGCAACGACCGCTCCAATAGAGAATGATACTTTTCTAAAACGCAATAAGATGTATAAGAACACTACTAATAAAGAAGCAAATACTGCCCAAAGTGCCGATGTTTTGATATCATCTGCAATGGTAGGATCTACTTTTCGGTAGCTCATAATTCCATTTGCGTTTTTTGCTTTTTCAAAACCAGGCTTAAAGTCATTGTATGAAGTATCTCCGATATACGATTGCAATCCTGTAAATAATGCATTTTGTACTTCTTCATCTACATTTGCACCTTCTTCATCAATTCTGTATACCGTTGTAATTTTTAATTGATTATCGGTACCATATGTTTTTACTTCTGGAGCAGTTCCAAAAGCATCTTTCAACGTTTCAGCAACCTCGGTAGCGTTCATCGACTTGTCAAAACGTACTGTAAAAGAACGTCCTCCTTTAAAATCGACACCTTGCTTTAATCCAATAGAAAGAATGGATACAATTCCTCCTAAAATAATTGCTCCGGAAACGATGTATGCAATTTTACGTTTTCTTAAGAATTCGATATTCATGTTCTGAAACCATCCCTTTGAAATAGACGTATTGAAGGTTAATTTTGATCCTCTTTTAACAGCTCCGTCAATTAAGAGACGAGTGATAAATACTGCAGTAAATAAAGAGGTCCCAATACCTATCATTAATGTCAAGGCGAAACCTTTGATGGGTCCTGTTCCAAAAACATACAAAATGATCCCTGTTAATAAGGTGGTAATGTTGGCATCAATAATTGCAGACAAAGCTCCCTTTATAGAGAATCCTTCTTCTACAGATTGTTTTAATCCTTTCTTTTTGAACAATCCTTCTTTAATTCTCTCAAAGATGATCACGTTCGCATCTACCGACATCCCAATTGTCAAAATAATCCCCGCAATACCAGGCAATGTCAACACTGCATTGAAAGAGGCTAAGATTCCAAAAATAAATAAGATGTTTACTGCCAAAGCAATATCTGCATACAACCCGGCTTTTCCGTAGTAAAGAGTCATCCATAGCAATACCAATAAAATGGCTAAACCAAAAGATAAGAAACTTGAATCAATTGCTTCTTGTCCTAAAGAAGGTCCTACTACTTCTGCTTCAATTATTCTTGCGGTTGCAGGTAATTTCCCTGCCTTTAATACAGTGGCAATATCTTCTGCTTCAGCAACAGTCATTAATCCTCCAGAGATGGAAGTTCTACCTCCAGTAATGGGTTGATTTACAGAAGGAGCTGTGTACACATAATCGTCTAAAACTACGGCTACGAATCTACCCGCGTTTTCGGTAGTCATTTTTTCCCAAAGTTTCGCACCATAACCATTCATGGTCATGCTTACTTCTGGTTTGTTTAATTGGCTAAATTCTTGAGATGCATCTAAAATCACATCTCCTTCAATAGGTGCCTTATCTTTTTTATTTGATTTGATTGCGTACAAAGCAATCAATTCAGTTCCATCGGCAGATTTTGAAGGTTTGTAATCCCATAAGAATTTCACATATTTCAATTCTGTTGGCAACAAGTCTTTAACTTCTTTGTTTCTAAGTAATTTGTTTACTTGAGCAGTGTCTAAAACTCTAGCCTGTCCCACTAAAGAACTCAATTGTTGTTGGCTTTGTGCTACATTTGGAAACAAATAAGTGAATAAGTTTTTCTGAGCAACTTTGGTTGAATCAGCAGTTTCACCAAGAATATCATCAAGGTTGTCCTCTTCAGTTTGCTCTTTTGTTTCTTCAACTACGGTATCTTCTTTTAACAACTCAGCAACTTTGGCGTTGGCAGTAAAGAAATAGTTTTGTACTTCTGCATTTGAGTACACTTCCCAAAACTGTAATTCCGCTTTGCTGGTAATTAACTTGGTAACACGCTCAATGTCTTTTGCTCCTGGCAATTCAATTTGAATTCTACCAGAATTTCCAATTCTTTGAATATTTGGTTGCGTTACACCAAATTTGTCAATTCTGCTTCGTAAAACATCAAATGCAGTACGAATAGAACTATTGATTTCTTCTTGCAAAACCTCTTTAACAACCTCATTGGTTTCATCAAACTTGATTTTATCACGCAAGGATTTTGTTCCAAAAATAGAAGGGTCGCTCAACTTGGTAGTCCCTGCGATCTTTTCAAATTCGGTAAAAAATAAATCCAAATAGGTCTTATTACTATTCTTTAAGCTCTGATCGGCAGCAGCTAAAGCATTATTAAATATTTCGTTTTGAGAATCATTCGACAATCCTTTTAAGACTTCTTTTACAGAAACTTGTAAAATTGCATTGATCCCTCCTTTTAAATCAAGACCAAGGTTCATTTCCTTGTCCTTAAGATCGTCGTAGGTGTACTTTGTTATTGCTAAATCCACAACCTCTTTGTTAGCTACACTGTCTAGGTACTTTCTTTCAAAAGTCGCTTTTTGTCTAGCATCATTGGTTGGCGCCATTTTTGTTGCATAGTTTGCAGCATCTTCTTCCACCTTACTTGCGAAAAATGTAAATGATAATTGGTATAAACTTACTAATCCAAACAGGATAGCAAATAACTTGATAAGGCCTTTGTTTTGCATCTTTAATTTATATTTTATGTCGACTTCTTTAATTTAAAACGTGCAAATATAGTATTTCAGAATAGCCTAACCAATTATTTTCTTACATTTATAGCTAGTAATTTCCGATTTTAAATTACAAAAAATAAAGCAGGTTTTTAGTTCATCATCTTGACACAAAAGGCTAATCATAGATACAAATGCAATCCCTAAGGATCATTAAAATACTCCATTATTCATGCATAGAAATTGTAGCGGATAATTTCGATTTCAAGAAAAACAATGCGCATGAATAGTTAGCCTCGGTTTCTGTGCCCGAAACATGACTAATAATAATGATAATGAGGGGAGGGGAATCTAATCTGTTATGATTAAGTAATGGTGCCTTTTGCTTTGAGTTTCTTATTTGAACTTCATGCCTAGATGGACTACTTTTTTGGTTTCAAAAAACGGTTCTTCAAAATAATTGGGCAAGTCATATATCGTGGCAGAGGTGTAAATTTTCAGTTCTTCTGACAGATCACCCCCTTTGAGATATAGAATACCGTTTTTTAATTCATGTTGCTGCTTTTTAGAAATTCTTCCTTTTGTCCAACGAACAAAAGTTTCCATTTGAGCAACTGCTCTACTAACAATAAAATCATAGGTATCCTTCACCTCTTCTACTCTACCATGAGTTGTTTGTACATTTTCCAATCCCAAACCCTCTACAACCTCATTGACCACTTTGATCTTTTTACCAATAGAATCCACTAAATGAAATTGGGTTTCTGGAAATAAAATTGCCAACGGAACACCCGGAAAACCTCCACCTGTGCCTACATCCAATACTTTTGCTCCCGGTTTGAATTCGATTACTTTTGCAATTCCTAAAGAATGCAATACATGACGCAAATACAACTCGTCTATATCTTTTCTAGAAACTACATTAATTTTCAAGTTCCAATCTTGGTATAATTCTTGTAATTTAGAAAATTGAGCAACTTGAGTTTCTGTAAGGTTTGTAAAGTATTTCTGTATGATTTCCATGAATAAAATAAAGGTTCGATGGCAAAAATAGTTATTTGTGGCTGAACAATTCCTAACAAAAACTAACATTTATCATATAATTCGATTTCAAATAGATTATTTTTGCATCTCAATTAAACATCACATGAAAACAATCAATTTTTCAAGAGTAGACAAAACTAAATTTTTCAAGACTTTAAATAAACGTGTAAACTCCTATTTTAAGGAAAATCAAATTAAAAGAACTGGAAATTGGAAATTGTACACCAAAGCAATTATCATGTTTTCAATATTTCTGGTGCCGTTTATATTGGTATTAACACTCTCGATGCCTCAATGGCTGATGGCTGTTTTGATGGTTGTTACAGGAATTGGAATGGCTGGAGTAGGAATGAATGTCATGCACGATAGCAATCACGAATCTTTTTCAAGTAAGAAATGGGTCAACAAATTGATGGGAAGTAGCATTTACATTCTTGCTGGAAATGTGTATAACTGGAAAGTGCAACACAATGTATTGCACCACACCTTTACCAACATCAAAGACCATGATGAAGACATTGATGCAGGCCGAATTATTCGTTTTTCTAAACACGCTAAGTGGTTGAAAATTCATAAGATTCAGAAATACTATTCCATTTTTTTATACGGATTAATGACAATCAACTGGGCAATTACTACCGATATAAAACAAATGCACGGATATTTAAAGCGTAAATTATCGTACGGTAAATTTCCAAACCCCAAAGTAGAATGGACCAAATTAATCATTTCTAAAATTGTGTATTATGCACTCTGGATTGTTTTACCATTGCTAGTTATAGATGTTGCATGGTGGAAAGTTTTACTTGGATTTTTTGTCATGCATTATACGGCAGGAATGATTTTAAGTCTCGTTTTTCAATTGGCACATATTGTTCCCAATACAGAAATGCCTTTACCCGATAAAAATGGAAATTTAGAACACACTTGGGCAGTCCATCAATTGTACACAACTTCAAACTTTGCACCTACCAACTGGCTGGTAAACTTCTATACAGGAGGTTTAAATCATCAAGTTGAACATCATATTTTTCCCCATATTTCTCATGTACATTATCAGAAATTGGCTAAAATTGTCAAAGAAACAGCCAATGAATTTAACTTGCCTTACAACGAATACAAAACAATGACCAAAGCCGTTGTAGCGCATTTTAAGCATTTAGGGGTTTTAGGACAAAAACCAAAATTAGCATAACCACAACTATTTATTAAAGATGACACATCCATTATCTGACAGAATTAACAGTTTACCCGTTTCTCAAACCTTAGCAATGGCTGCCAAGGCAAGAGAATTAAAAGGGCAAGGAATCGACATTATCAGTTTAAGCTTGGGAGAACCCGATTTTAACACCCCCGATTTCATTAAAGATGCTGCTATTGAAGCCGTCAATCAAAATTACAATTCATATTCACCTGTAGACGGATATGTAGAGTTAAAAGAAGCGATTTGCACAAAGTTTAAACGCGATAATGATTTGGTTTATGAACCCAATCAAATAGTTGTTTCTACTGGAGCAAAACAATCGATTGCCAATATTGCACAAGTATTGCTAAACCCTGGTGATGAAGTATTACTTCCTGCACCCTACTGGGTAAGCTATTCTGCAATTGCTATTTTATGTGAAGCAAAATTTATTGAAATTCCATCTTCTATTGACGATGATTTTAAAATTACTCCTGAACAATTAGAAGCAGCAATTACTCCAAAAACAAAAATGGTATTTTTTAATTCGCCAAACAATCCAAGTGGAAGCATCTATAGCGAAAAAGAATACAGAGCATTGGCAGCAGTTTTAGAAAAACACCCACAGATTTATATTTTATCTGATGAGATTTATGAGCATATTAACTATGGTGCAAAACCATTTAGTTTTGCTGCGATAGAAAGCATGTATGATAGAACCATTACTGTTAACGGACTTGCAAAAGCATTTGCAATGACTGGTTGGAGAATTGGATATATCGGCGCTCCTCAATGGATTGCAAAAGCTTGTACAAAAATGCAAGGACAGGTTACCTCAGGAACAAATTGTATTGCTCAAAGAGCAGCAATTACAGCGGTATTGGCTCCTGTTGAAAAAGTACAGTACATGGTCGATGAATTTAAAACACGTAGAGATATTGTTTTAGAATTATTGGGAAAAGTAGAAGGATTCAAACTTAATATTCCTGAAGGTGCATTTTATATTTTTCCAGATGTCTCTGCTTTTTTCGGAAAAACCATTAAAGGTCTAAAAATTGAAAATGCAAATGACTTTTCTTTATTTCTATTAGAAAAAGCAAATGTTGCTACCGTAACAGGAGATGCTTTTGGTGCGCCAAATTGCATCAGAATGTCTTATGCAGCATCTGAAGCACAATTAAGAGAAGCTATTCAAAGAATTCAAGAAGCCCTAAGCTAATTGAAATTCTTTATGATACTATAAACTCTCAGGAAACTGGGAGTTTTTCTTTTTTATAAAATAAAAATCATTACTATTAGGACTTGCGATGGGATCAAAAAAAAATCACCTCAAAAGAGATGATTTTTAAAGAACTAAGGTTGACTTATGGTTAGTCTACATTGTCATGTAAAAAAGAATTATTCGATTTTAACTGAATCTCATCATTCTCCGAACTTAAACTGGTCTTCGATTTGCTAATAGAAGCATCTACAGCATCTAAATCGATTCCCAACCTTTTATATGCAGGTTGACGTTCAATATCGTCTATGTTTTTATTCATTTGATCTGAAAACTTATAGTTAAACCCTTTCATGGTTTTTCTTCGCTCTTCAGCTCTTTTTTGTAACTCTGTAATGGTCAAGCTTAAAGGAGAAACCTCTTCGCTTTCTGTTTGAATTTCGTTGATTTCTGCTTGAGGTACAGTCGTTTTAAGTTCAAACTTCATAGAGTCTTCCTCAAATGAATTTGAAGATATTGAAGAGCTCTTTCCAATTGTTGGTTTTGCATCAAAATCTTCTAATACATATCTTGTTTCTGGTACTGGCTTCTTAAAAGTAATTTCTTCAGCACCAAATACTTCAATATCGTTGACATTGACAACTGGTGAAATTTCTTCTGACGCATTCAATTCAAAACGAATTTCTTTGTTAGGTCTAACTTCTGTGTACGAATTCAATGGCAAATCAAACAACAAATCTTGTTGCATAATTGGAGACTCTTGAACCTCTTCTTCTGTTTGATTTTCTGTAGGAGTCATATCTGTGATGACAAAGTCATCTTCAGAAACTTCTTCGGTATAAATTTCATCAAAAACAACTGGAGTGTTTTTAATATTCTCAGTTGTAGGAACCAAGTTCATTCTTGGTACTTCTTCTTCTTCCTCCTTTAAAATATGAACGATTTTGGGAGTAGGCTTACTTAACAAAGGAGCATCAAAAACGGAAGTTTTTTGAACAGTGCTTTCTGTAAAGTTATAAGTAGCTTTTTGTTCGTCTTCTAAGGTATGTACTATTTTCTTTACTTCTGTATTGGTAATTGTACTCTGCTGATCTGATGCAAAACCTGTCGCAACAATAGTCACCGCGATGGCGTCTCCCAGAGTTTCATCTTCGCCAATTCCCATGATGATATTGGCTTCAAACCCTGCTTCGGTTTGAATATAATCGTTTACTTCTCCAATTTCATCTAAGGTAACTTCATTGGTTCCAGAAACAATCAACAACAAGACGTTTTTAGCTCCGGTAATTTTATTGTCGTTTAATAAAGGAGAATCTAAAGCCTTTACAATAGCATTCTTAGCTCTACTGGTTCCTTCTTCTTTTGCAGACCCCATGATGGCAGTCCCACTATTGGAAAGAACTGTTTTCGCATCGTGTAAGTCAATATTTTGTTTATAATGGTGCGTTATTACTTCTGCAATACCACGTGCAGCGGTAGACAATACCTCATCTGCTTTAGAAAACCCAGCTTTAAAACCAAGATTCCCGTATACTTCTCGTAATTTATTATTGTTGATGACAATTAAAGAATCTACATTATTGCGTAAAGTATCGATACCAATTTGAGCTTGTTTGGCACGCATTCTTCCTTCAAATTGAAATGGCATTGTAACGATTCCTACCGTTAAAATATCCATGTCTTTTGCAATTTTTGCAATAATTGGCGCAGCACCCGTTCCAGTACCCCCACCCATTCCTGCAGTAATAAAAACCATCTTTGTTTGTGTATTGAGCATTTGCTGAATCTGTTCAATACTCTCTTGGGCTGCTTTTTCTCCTACCTCCGGATTTGCTCCAGCTCCTAGTCCAGAAGTCAAATTTGCACCTAACTGAATTTTGTTGGGTACTGGGCTATTTTCCAAAGCTTGCGAATCTGTATTGCAAATCACAAAATCTACCCCTTTTATATGTTGGGTAAACATGTGGTTGACCGCGTTGCTTCCGCCTCCACCAACACCAATCACTTTAATGGTATTGGATTGTGTTTTGGGCATATCAAATAATATGTTATCAAATTCTGTGCTCATAATAACGTACTTATTTTTTAGTGTTTAAAATTTTATCGTTCTTTCCTTTCTTAGCAACTTACAAAGCTACTCGGCGTTGTCTAAAAAGTCTTTCAATCCGTCGGTAAACTTTTTGAAGAAATTTCTAGTCATCTTTTTTGTTTTTTCCTGAGCAACTACTGGCGAAGGCTCAACTTCTGTCTCTGGTTCATCAATAAGTGCTACTGTTGGCTCAACGGCTTCCTCCTCTTTGCTATGACTATTCAAACCTTCCATTAACAGACCTACTGCGGTTGCATATGAAGGGCTTGACAATGCATCTTCTGAATCTCCAGCCAAATGTTCATTAGGATATCCAATTCTGGCATCCATCCCAGTAATATACTCGACCAATTGGCGCAAATGTTTTAACTGAGACCCCCCCCCGGTCAAAACTATTCCTGCAATTAGTTTTCCTTTTTGTGTTTCGTGCCCATAATTTTTAATTTCTAAATACACGTGCTCGATGATTTCTTGTACTCTCGCATGAATAATTTTAGATAAATTCTTGAGGGTAATTTCTTTCGGTTCTCTTCCTCTCAATCCAGGAATAGAGACAATCTCTGATTCTTTATTCTCTCCTGGCCAAGCAGAACCAAATTTTATTTTTAACAATTCGGCTTGCTTCTCAATAATAGAACAGCCTTCTTTGATATCGTCTGTAATAACATTTCCTCCAAATGGAATCACGGCAGTATGTCGAATGATGCCGTCTTTAAATATGGCCAAATCGGTAGTACCTCCACCAATATCAATCAGCGCAACTCCGGCCTCTTTCTCTTCTTGACTCAACACCGCAGAGGCAGATGCTAAGGGCTCCAAAGTGATGTCTGACAAATCTAAACCAGCACTTTTTACACAGCGCCCAATATTTCTGATTGAGGAAACTTGCCCTACAACTACATGAAAATTGGCTTCCAATCGGCCCCCATACATTCCAATAGGCTCTTTGATATCTGCTTGAGAGTCTACTTTAAATTCTTGTGGCAATACGTGAATAATTTCTTCTCCAGGCAGCATTACCAATTTATGTACTTGATTCACCAGATTGTCAATATCTCTCTCATCTATCACCTCATCTGCATTGGATCTTGTGATATAATCTGAATGGTGCAAGCTTCGAATGTGTTGCCCTGCAATCCCTACAACAACGTCTCCAATTTTTTGTCCAGAAACACTCTCGGCTTCTTCAACCGCTTGTTGAATGGATTGAATCGTTTGTGTAATATTACTTACTACACCTCTCTTAACTCCCAAACTTTTTGCCTTCCCTACTCCTAAAACCTCAATTTTATCGTATTCATTCTTACGCCCAATCATGGCAACAATTTTGGTAGTACCAATATCTAAACCAACTGCTATTTTACTGTTTTCCATTTTGATTTATTTTGTGCACACAACTTGGTTGTGAAACTTTAGGTTTATCGTTTTGTATTCTTGTATCGTTTTATCTAAAAAAGCTTTGTTGTAAAACGCTTTTAGCTTCATAAATTTTACATCAATGTTGATTAATTTTCCAAAATCAATCGTATAATTTCCACTTCGAACGGAAAATTGATACTCATTGTTGTCTAATTTTCGAATCCCTACCAGCTCTTTCTTTAAAAAATCATCTTCCAAAATAAGATTGACCAGCGCCACAATTTCTTTGCGATTCTCCTCTTCCTCCATACCAAAAACCAACAATACTCTTGCAGAATAATTGTTTGATAATGGCATTTTTACTCCCTGTTTATCAATGTAATAAGAACTCTCTTTGCCAAGAATACGCGCAATGGGTGTTCGTTGTTTTACGATTGTTTTTAGTGTACCATCAATATGTAAAAAAACCGAAGATTCTTCTACATAAGGATTGCGGCTCACTTGATTTTCTAAACCATATAAATCTATTACAGATTTTTGTAAATTCTTTACCGTTTGCCTATTTTGTATTAACAATTTATCAACCATCGAATTTGTCAAAAAATGAGTGTTTTCACCTTCAAATTCAATCTCAATATTTTCTACTTTTTTTTCTAAATTCCGTGCAGAAGAAAAACTATATAGCAAGCCAAAACCTACCATTAATAGTAGAAAAGATAGGTATTTCAATGCTCTTTTAAGCCTCATGATGCATGCTGTTTAATAAGTGATTTGTCACTTCATTAATTTCTGCTCCGATATCCCCAGCCCCTAACATTACCACAACTTTTGCAGTAGAATTTTTAATAACTTTTACTAAATCCTCTTTTTGAACCAATTTTTTATGCGAATTGTCAATCTTACTCAACAGCCATGAAGAATCGACTCCCTGAATTGGTAATTCTCTTGCTGGATAAATATCTAACAAAGCAATTTCGTCAAATTTTGATAAGACCCTTGCAAAGTCATCAACAAAATCTCTGGTTCTAGAAAACAAATGAGGCTGAAAAATAACCAAGATTTTTTGATCTGGATACATCTCTCGAATCGAGCTCTCTACAGCATCAATCTCTGTAGGATGATGCGCATAATCGTCAATCAAAACAAAGTCTGCTGTTTTGATCTTGTACGAAAACCTTCTTTGCACTCCTTTGAAAGAAGCCAAACCTTGCTTAATTTCCTCTAGTGGAACGCCGTACACATCTGCCATTGCCAAAGCAGCCAATGCATTCATCACATTGTGTTTCCCAGGAAGGTGAAAATGAATATTAGCGATACTACCCGAGGGGGTTTGAACATCAAAAATATACTTTCCACTTTCAATTTTCAAATGAAAGGCTTTGTAATCTGCAGATTCATCAATTGCATAAGTGAGCCCTTTTAACGGCAATCCTTTGGCTACAATCAAGGTTTGACTTACCTTCTGTGCAAAGGCAACAAAAGACTCTTGAAGCGCTGCTGGATTGTCATAGATGTCTAAATGATCTGCATCCATAGAAGTAATGCAAGCGATGTCTGGCGAAAGCTGTAAAAACGACCGATCAAATTCATCGGCTTCTACCACCGTTATTGCATCAGCTCCTAAAATCAAATTGGAATTGTAGTTTTCTGCGATGCCTCCTAAAAAAGAAGTAGCCAACTTCGGCTGCATCAAATGCCCTAAAATTGCTGAAGTTGTCGTTTTTCCGTGCGTTCCTGCAACGGCCAAACAAAATGTATTTTCGGTTATTTTTCCTAAAATTTCTGCTCGTTTAACGACCCAAAAACCGTGATCTCGAAAGTAATTTAATTCGGAATGATTTTTTGGAACTGCTGGCGTATACACAACCAATGTCTGTTTTGGATCTAAAAATGAAACGGGTATATTTTGTACCGCATCTTCAAAATGGATGGCAATTCCCAAATCGCAGAGTATGTTTGTAATTTTACTTGGTGCTTTATCATAACCAGCCACTCGCATGTTTTGAGCCGAAAAATACCGCGCAACAGCACTCATTCCGATGCCTCCGATTCCTATAAAATAAACCTTATGTATCCCTTTTAAATTCACGTATTTAGCAACTTCTCTATTTCGTTAACAATATCTGTTGTAGCAGTAGGCAGCGCCAATGCTTTGATGTTTTCTGACAAACTCTCTTGCTTTCCTTTATCTTTCAGTAAGGTTTCAAATACCACCGAAAAAGTATCGAGCTCGCTCTCTTTTAATAAAATTGCTGCATGATGATCGACCACTGATTTGGCATTTTTGGTTTGATGATCTTCGGCAACATTTGGCGAAGGAATAAAAATAACGGGCTTACCTACTATACACAATTCTGAGACCGAACTAGCACCCGCCCTCGAAATGATCATATCAGCAGCAGCATATGCAACATCCATTTGATTGATGAATTGGTGCACTTGAACCCCTGGCAAATCGTTGTATTTTTGATAGTCTTCAAAATATAATTTTCCGCACTGCCAAATAACTTGAACGCCTTGCACTTCGAAAAAACCTAATTGATCCTCGATGAGCTGATTGATCCTTCTGGCGCCCAAACTTCCTCCTAAAATTAGGACTGTTTTTTGAGTTGCATCTAAGTTGAAAAAACCCAAAGACTCGGTTCTTTTGGTATGAATCTGCAATAAATCTTGACGGACAGGGTTTCCTGTCTTTAAAATTTTATGTGCTGGAAAAAAGCGCTCCAAATGATCGTAGGCAACACAAATCTTAGCTACTTTTTTGGCTAATAATTTATTCGTGATTCCTGGATAAGAATTCTGCTCCTGAATAATACTAGGCACTTTGTTTCTGGTTGCCATTAACAGTGCAGGACCGCTTGCAAATCCACCCGTTCCGATGGCTACATGAGGTTGGAATTGCTTGATAATTCTTCTTGATTTCAACAAACTGCTGATCAGTTTTAAAGGAAACAATAGGTTTTTTAACGTCAATTTTCTCTGAAAACCTGAAATCCACAAGCCTTTAATTTCGTATCCTGCTTGAGGAACTTTTTCCATTTCCATTTTATCCTTTGCACCCACAAATAAGAATTTCGCTTCAGGATATCGCAGTTTCAATTCGTTTGCAATTGCAATTGCTGGATAAATATGCCCACCTGTTCCCCCACCAGAAATTAGGATGTTAATCGATTGCTTCATGTAAAATATCTAAAGGGTTATCGTCTAAAATCTCTTCTTCTGTTTTTTCTTTGGAAGCACTCACACTTAAAATCATTCCGAGTGCAAAGCAAGTCATCCAAATTGAGGTTCCACCACTACTGATGAGCGGTAATGTTTGCCCTGTTACAGGAAAAATACTGGTAGCAACAGCCATATTGATGGTTGCTTGAAAAATAATAGGCACTCCAACACCAATAACCAGAAGGGTTCCAAAAATCGTTTTGGTTTTCTTTACCACCACAAAAATTCGAAAGAGCAATAAGAAATAAATAAAAATAATTCCTAAGCCTCCCACCAAACCGTATTCTTCAACAATAATTGCAAAAATAAAATCGGAAGAAGATTGGGGTAGAAAATTCTTTTGAACACTTTTTCCAGGACCTAACCCAAAAGGGCCGCCAGTTGCGATGGCAATTTTAGCTTTCTCTACTTGGTAAGCATCCTTACCCTCTTCATTTGAAAAACTCTCAATTCTACTTTGCCAGGTTTGTACTCTATTGGGCATTGCATCAGGAAATGCTTTTGCAATTAAAATAAAAATAGCCAGTGCAATGATTCCTGCACCTAAAATAATTCCAATATATTTTAAGGGATAACCACCCATAAAAGTAACCAATAAAACCATGGTGAAAATGATGGCAGTCGTCGAGAAATTTGCAGGTAAAATGAGAATTAAAATGAGCGAAACTGGCAACCATAATTGCCATAAGCTTTCCTTAAAATCGATAATACTCTCTTTATTTTTGGCCAAATAACGTGCTACATAAACCATCAACACCAAGCCCGCTAGGGTCGATGTTTGAAAACCGATCCCTCCAATACGAATCCATCTACTGGCATTTGCCCCTCCAATCGTTGTTCCTTGTGCTAGAGTAAAAACCAATAAAACAATCACTACGGGAATCATGATGACAGAACCCCCAGAAAAATATCGATATGGAATTTTATGCACCCCATAAATAATTCCAAAACCAATAATTAGCAACGCAATGTGTTTTGCCAAATGACCAATGGTAGAGCCCGAACCAACAACGTACACCAAGTTCGTACTTGCGCTATACACTGGCATGAATGAGAATATGGCCAAAATAGCCACGAGTGCCCAAATGGTTCTATCTCCTTGAATATGTTGAAAAATAGACTTCAATTTTTATTTTTTTAATAGACTTGCAAAATTACACTCACTTATAAATTTCGTACCGCTTTTTTAAACTGACGCCCTCGGTCTTCATAGTTCTCAAATAAGTCGAAACTTGCACAAGCAGGAGATAGTAAAACCGCATCTCCAGACTCTGATAACTTTTGTGCCACCTTAACCGCTTCTTCTGCACCAGCAGTCTCAATAATCAAATCAACTACTTTCCCAAAAGTTTCTTTAATTTTTTCATTTTCTAGACCCAAACAAACAATCGCCTTCACCTTTTCTCTAACCAAAGGCAATAAATCTTGATAGTCATTTCCTTTATCAACACCACCTACAATCCAAACCGTATTTTTATCCATACATTCCAATGCGTAAAAAACAGCATTGATATTGGTCGCTTTAGAATCATTGATGTATTCGACTCCTCGAACTTTTGCAACAAATTCTAATCGATGTTCTACACCTTCAAAATTTGCCATACTCTCTTTGATCGATTCTTTTCGAACTCTTAACAATTGAGCAGCCATCGTAGCAGCCATTGCATTCTTCGTATTGTGTTTTCCTTTTAATGATAGTGTAGATAGTGGCATCTGTATGGTTTCTTTATGAATGTTGATAATGATCTGTTGGTCTTCAATAAAAGCACCGTATTCTAATTTTTTTTCTAATGAAAACGGAACTAATGTTGCTTTTATAGGGTTGTTTGCTAACCAATTATTGATAACGTCGTCGTCTGCGTCGTAAATAAAGTAATCGGTTGCGGTTTGATTTTTTGTAATTCTAAATTTTGATTCGATATAAGCGTTAAAATCATACCCATATCGATCTAGGTGATCTGGAGTAATGTTGGTTAAAATGGCTATATGACTCCTGAAATTTTCAATTCCGTCTAACTGAAAACTACTCAATTCCAAGACATAATTCTCATAAGACTCCGCCGCCACTTGTTGCGCAAAACTGTCTCCGATATTGCCCGCAACCCCCACATTCATTCCTGCATTTTTCAAGAGATGATGTATGAATAAGGTGGTCGTAGTTTTCCCATTCGACCCTGTAATTCCTACAATTGTTGCTTTGGTGTATGCTACTGCAAATTCGATTTCCGAAATGACTTTGACACCCGTTTTCTTCAGTTTTACAACCAAGGGCACGGTCTCAGGAATTCCTGGGCTTTTTACAACGATATCTGCATTGAGAAGCTGTTCTTCTGTGTGTTTGTTTTCTTCAAAACCGATATGATGTTCCAAAAGAATCTCCTTGTATTTTTTCGCAATGTTTCCTTGATCTGAAACAAAAACGTCAAACCCTTTTTGCATGCCAAGCACTGCAGCTCCTGCACCACTTTCACCTCCACCAAGAATTACAAGTCTTTTCAATGTTATCTTAATTTTAAAGTTACGATAGCCAATACCGCCAACAATATTCCTACAATCCAAAAACGAACAACGATTTTACTTTCGTGATAGCTTAGCTTTTGATAATGATGATGTAATGGCGCCATTTTAAATATTCGTCTTCCTTCTCCAAATCTTTTTCGAGTATATTTGAACCAAGTCACTTGAAGAATGACAGAAAGGTTTTCAATTACAAAAATTCCCGCTAAAATTGGAAGCAATAATTCTTTCCGAATCGCAATGGCAATCACGGCGATAATTCCACCAATCGTCAAACTTCCGGTATCGCCCATAAAAACTTGAGCTGGAAATGTATTGTACCATAGAAACCCAATTAATGCGCCTGCAAATGCCAAAATAAAAACTGTCATTTCTCCTGAATCTGGAATATACATGACGTCTAAATAATCGGCAAAAATGATGTTTCCTGATACCCATGCAAAAACTGCGAGTGTAATAACTATGATGGCAGAGGAGCCTGCTGCCAAGCCATCGATTCCGTCGGTTAAATTTGCTCCGTTTGAAATACCTGTGACAATAAAAACTACAATAAAGATGAAAACAATCCAACCATATGTTTCGTATCCTTCTCCCAAAAAGCGCAATGCTTTCGAATAGTCTAATTCGTTATTTTTAAAAAAAGGAACTGTGGTTTTGGTCGATTTATGTGCTTCACCAAAAACTTTGACGCGTCCATTTTCTTGAAGTACTCTTTGCGCTGCCGGCAATTGCTCTTTGATGGTGACACCCTCATTAAAATACAACATAGAACCTACAATAATCCCAAGCCCCACTTGGCCTAAAACCTTAAACTTTCCTTTGAGTCCTGCCTTATCTTTTTTGAATACTTTGATATAATCGTCTAAAAAACCGATCAAACCCATCCAAATAGTGGTGATGATCAAGATGATGATATAAATGTTTTCTAGTTTTGCAAATAAAATTACTGGAATCAATGTTGCAAAAATGATGATCAATCCACCCATAGTAGGCGTTCCTGATTTCTGACTTTGTCCCTCTAAACCTAAATCTCGAACCGTTTCTCCAACTTGTTGATTTCTCAAGAAATGAATGATTCTCTTTCCATAAATACTAGAAATTAGTAGCGATACTATAAATGCTGTTGCGGCCCTAAACGTGATAAATTGAAACACACTTGCACCAGGAAAACTAAACTGACTTTCTAAATATTCAAATAAATAATACAACATTCTTAATTAGTTTTTAATTGATTAAAACAATCTTGCACCTCTTCCAAGTCATCAAAATGAGTACGAACTCCATCAATTTCTTGATAATTTTCATGTCCTTTTCCAGCAATTAAAATGATATCTCCTGTTTTGGCGAATGTACAGGCAGTTTTAATCGCTTGTTTTCGATTTAAAACAGTGAGTGTTTTGTTGTAATTTTCTGGAGAAACCCCCATTTCCATTTCGTCTAAAATGGTTTGCGGATTTTCGGTTCTCGGATTGTCTGAGGTGAAAATTGCTTGACTACTTAATTGTGAAGCTATATGTGCCATTTTGGGTCTTTTGGTTTTGTCGCGATCACCGCCACAACCAACTACAGTATATACCTTTTCAGCCCCAGTTCTAATATCATTGATCGTTTCTAAAACATTTTTCAACGCATCTGGTGTGTGTGCATAATCTACAATCGCTGTTATTCCATCACTAGAAATGACGTACTCAAAACGACCACTAACACTTTCTAACTGACTTACAATAGTTAAAATCTCTAACCTCTCTAGCCCCAACAATTCAGCAGTTGCGATAATAGCCGTAAGATTATAGATGTTAAAAACTCCAATCAGTTTGGTCCAAACTTCGGTGCCTCCCACAGAAATTAAAGTTCCCGAGAGCTGTTTTTCTATGATTTTAGATTTAAAATCAGCTACTGTTTTTAGTGCGTATGTTTTCTTGTTGGCGTTGGTATTCTGCAACATAAAGTTGCCATTTTTATCATCAATATTTGTCAAAGCAAATGCCGACTTTGGCAAAGCGTCAAAAAATTGTTTTTTTACATTTCTATATTCTGCAAAGGTTTCGTGATAATCTAAATGATCGTGAGAAAGATTTGTAAAGATTCCTCCAGCAAAGGTCAATCCGGCAGTTCTTTTTTGATGAATTCCATGAGAACTCACTTCCATAAAACAGAATTCTACACCAGCTTCAACCATTTCGCCTAAGTATTGGTTGATGGTTACCGAATCGGGTGTTGTGTGTGTGGCTTTGTATGCTGTTTTATCAACCAAAATTTTAACCGTAGAAAGCAACCCTACTTTAAAACCTGCCTTTTGAAACAATTGATACAAAAGAGAGGCTACGGTTGTTTTCCCATTGGTTCCCGTAATTCCGATCAGACGAAGTTTCTTAGAAGGATGTTGATAATAATTCGCTGCCATAACTGCCAAGGAAATATTTGCATCTTCTACCTGTACATAGGTGATTTTTTTGTGGATTTCTTCAGGAAGCGTTTCACAAACAATGACCGTTGCTCCTAAAGAAATGGCTTTAGAAACATAAGCATGTCCATCTACAGAACCCCCTCTTTGAGCCACAAAAATATCATTTTGCACTATTTTTCTTGAATCAAAAACAAGGGCATTTACCGCTACATTTGTTTGACCAAAGAGTTGAAGTATTGTAACCTGAGATAGTATGTCTTTTAAATTTTTCAACTTATGACAATTTTAAAATAATGGTTGCTCCTTTGACGAGCTTTTCTCCCTGTTTAATCGATTGAGATGTGACTTTTCCAATCCCCAAAATTTTCACTTTCAAACCAATATTTTCTAACAAAGACACTGCATCCATCCCAGACATTCCTTGCACATTTGGGACTTCTGCATAAGATTGCATCAACTGATTATCGTAGTCTAAAAACTGTTGATCTATGGCAGCAAACTGAGCAACCTCAGACACTGGCTGATGATCTTCAGGAGTGGTTGTGTAAATTTTTTGTGCGATTTCTTTAAAAACAGGTGCAGCCACAGTGGCTCCATAATATCCTTTATCTTTCTTCGGATCATGGATCACAACAATACAAGAATACTTAGGTTTATCGGCTGGAAAAAAACCAGCAAATGAGGCCGTATAATGCTTGGAAGAATAATGCCCAGAAATGGTTTCCCCTTTCTTATTGGTATAGGTAGAAATGTATTTTTTAGCCGTTCCTGTCTTTCCTGCCATGGAAAAATTGGGAGAATAGATATTTTCAGCTGTTCCTTTGATCACAACATTTTCCATCACTTTGCGAATCTTCTTTAAGGTACTCTCTGAGGCAATTTTTGTATGTACAATTTCTGTTTCGAATATTTTTTCAGTTTTATCTTGACTTCTTAACTCCTTGATAAATCGTGGTTTTACCATTACTCCATTATTGGCAATAGCGTTGTAAAACATTAAGGTTTGCATAGGCGTCACAGAAATACCATATCCCCATGACATCCATTCTAAAGAGATTTTATTCCACCCCTTCTCGGTTGGTTTTGGAACAATCGGCTTTCCTTCCCCTTTGATTGAAAATCCAATGGGTTTTGTAAAACCGTATTTTTCTATTTTGTCGATGAATTTTTGAGGCTGATGGTCGTAATGTTTTCGAATTAATTTTACAATTCCAACATTGGATGAAACTTCAAAAGCTCTTGCTGCAGATATTTTACCATAGCCCCCCTTTTTCGAATCTTCTACTTTAGAACCATGAATAAAAATCCTTCCTTTTTCAGTATCAACTACCGTAGCTGTATCAATTACTTGATCGTCTAAAGCAGCCATCAAACTTGCCAATTTGAAAGTTGAACCTGGTTCATGACTCTCCCAAACCGCATAATTCCTTTTCTCATAATACTTGCCTTGTGAGGTTCTTCCAAGGTTTGCAATTGCTTTGATTTCTCCTGTGGCAGTTTCCATGACCACTGCACAACCATGCTCTGCCTCAAAATATTCCATTTGCCGCAACAATGCATGATGGGTAACATCTTGAATATTGACATCGATTGTCGTGATGATATCATGACCGTCTATGGGTTCTTTTTCGTTAATATCATTGATAGGTTTCCATTGGTCTTTTGCAATTTTCTGTTTCCAACGCAGACCATCTTCCCCTTTCATATATTCAGCAAAAGCTCCCTCTATTCCAGCACCTCCACTTTCATCATCATAACCAATCGTTCTTTCAGCTATTTTCCCAATAGGATGTTCACGAACCGTATGATGTTCAGCAATAAATCCGCCTTTGTAAACACCCAATTTAAAAATTGGAAATTTTTTCATTTTCAGATAATCATTGTATCCAATATTTTTTGCAATAAAAAAATATCGCTTATTGGCTTTTTTGGCATTCCGAAGACTTCGTTCGTAATAATTAGGAGACTTGCCCAACATCTCAGAAAGTGCATTCGACAACCCAACAATATTTTGCTCAAACACCTTGTCTTTAACGGCTACCAAATCCATTCGGATGGTAAATTTCGACAAGGAAGTTGCCAATAAGTTTCCATCAGCTGCATACACATTTCCTTTGTTTGCAGAAATGGTGAATTCTCTTACGGTAAGGTCTTTGGACAGTTTTCTGTATTTGTCTCCGTGTTCATATTGAAGATTGAATACTCGCAACATGATGAACACTAAAAAAAGAGTCATAAAAGCAGCTACCAAGTAGAATTTTGCCAATATGCCATTTTTTTGTGTTGCCAATGTATTAATTTTTAACTATTACTTTTATTTTTTTTGGAGGTGTTGTCGATGGTGCGATTCCTAGGGGCTGTACTCTTTTTCGAATACTCGATTCCATCTTCATCCGCTCTAACCTCGAGCTCATGTCTACATAGGCCTCTCGCAATTCTCTTTTCTGTTTATTCAACCCTCCAATTCGAATTACTTTTTGATCGGCTTGATGCCCACTCGATATCATAATCAATAAGAGCGCAACGATAAAAATGATGACTCTCCAATTTTTAAATGCTGAATCGTCTGTCAAAAAACTCCCACGCAAAAAACCGTACAATCCTTTTTTTACCTTAGACATCTCTTTCGACTATGCTTTTTTACGTTCTTTTTTTAAAGTTGCAATTCTAAGCTTTGCACTTCTTGCTCTATTGTTGATCTTAATTTCTTCCGCAGAAGGCACAATCAATTTTCCTACTTTTTGCATGGGTTCTTTGGTATTCCCAAAAACATCTTTTTCCAATTCACCACTAAACATTCCTGTGCTGATAAATCTTTTGACCAATCGGTCTTCTAAAGAATGGTACGAAATAACACTCAATCTCCCCTCTGCTGATAAAAGCGCGGGTATCTGCACTAAGAAATCTCTTAAAACATCCAATTCTTCGTTTACCTCAATTCGGATGGCTTGAAAAATCTGAGCCAATATTTTATGCGCTACTGCATTTGGCAAATACTTTTGAAGCACTCCCTTTAACTGAAAACTGGTCTCTATTTTTTGCTCTGCCCGCTTTTCAACGATCGTTTTTGCAATGTTTCTTGAATTTCTCAATTCGCCATACAAAAACAAGATTTCTGCTAATTTTTCTTCCGAATAATTATTGATGATTTCTTTTGCAGATAGCTTAGATTTCTGATTCATTCTCATATCTAGGTCACCGTCAAAACGAGTTGAAAACCCTCTCTCAGCTTCATCAAACTGATGAGATGAAACTCCTAAATCTGCCAATACCCCATCTACCTTATTAATTCTATGAAATCGTAAGAACCTCGAAATAAATCTGAAATTCTCTGGGATTAACACAAAACGATCATCTTCAATAATATTCTCTAAAGCATCAGGATCTTGATCAAATGCAAATAATTTTCCATCAGGACCAAGTCGATCCAAGATTTCTCTTGAATGCCCTCCACCACCAAAAGTTACATCTACATAGACTCCGTCTTCTTTAATAGCCAAGGCATCTACACTTTGTTTTAGTAATACTGGATTATGATAATTCATCTGTATCGGTATTTCCCATTACATCTTCGGCTAAATCTGCAAAATCTACAGACGCATCTCCAATGGCTTTTTCATATTTTTCTTTGTCCCAAATCTCAATAATGTTGACTGCAGAAGACAACACAAGCTGCTTTTGAATCCCTGCAAAATCACATAAATCTTTGGGGATTAAAATTCGACCAGAAGCATCCAATTCTACCATTTTTACACCAGCAGTAAACCTTCTAATAAAATCATTGTTTTTTTTCACAAATCGATTGAGCTTATTAATTTTCTCCATCATTAAGTTCCATTCGCTCATAGGATACAGCTCTAAACAAGGCTGAAAAACAGCCCGCTTCACCACAAAACCTTCTTGCAACACGGCATGCAGCTGCTTCTTGAAAGCTGATGAGAACATCACCCTCCCTTTAGCATCTGCTTTACACTCGTATGTCCCAATGAGATTCACCATTAAAAAAACGTTTTATAGATATCAAAAATATATAAAATTTACCACTTTTTACCACTTTTTACCACTTTGTTCATAACTTTGTCTTATTTTAACACATTGGTTATTAAAATAGAGGAAATAACTCCATTTTAAAAAAATAACTATCTAACAAAAAAGAAGTACATTTGCGATTCAGTAAATTGTAAAACCCTAATGACCGATTATTTAAAGATTGAAGATAAATTTACTTACGCTGAGGCTGGAGAAGGACCTACAATCATTGTTCTTCACGGACTGATGGGTACTTTAAGTAATTTTGAAGACACCTTTTTCCATTTTTCAAAAAATGGTTACAATGTTGTAATCCCAGAATTACCCCTCTATTCACTCCCCCTTTTAAAAACCAATGTCAAGAATCTAGCCGATTTCTTGCAGGAATTTATGGAGTTTAAAAAAATAAAGAGTGCTATTTTATTAGGAAACTCTTTGGGTGGACATATTGCATTGTATTTCACCAAACACTATCAAGAAAGAGTCACTGCCTTGGTACTAACTGGAAGCTCTGGTTTGTACGAAAAAGCCATGGGTGATAGTTTCCCAAAAAGAGGAAGCTACGAATACATCGAAGAAAAAACAAAAGGTGTCTTTTACGATCCCGCAGTTGGGACAAAAGAAATGGTAGACGGTATTTTTAAAATCGTAAACGACAGAAGTTCTGTTATCAGAACGCTATCTATAGCAAAAAGTGCAATTCGACACAATATGGCAAAAGATTTACCAGAGATGAAAATTCCTGCATGCATCATCTGGGGCAAACAAGATACAGTTACCCCTCCAGAAGTTGCACATGATTTTCATAAATTATTGCCCAATTCAGACTTATTTTGGATTGACAAATGTGGACACGCAGCAATGATGGAAAGACCGGAGGAATTTAACTCTATCTTACACAATTGGCTAAAAGACAGAAATCTTTAAATCTATTTTCTGTTTTTATAGTTCAATAGGTATCAAACACAACCCAAATTTGTTATTGTGAAAATAAAATCTGCTCAGTTTATAATGAGTAACAGCAATGTTACCAAAGCACCCAAAGAGCGTCTTCCAGAATACGCATTTATTGGACGATCCAACGTAGGAAAATCTTCGTTGATCAATATGTTGATGGAGCGTAAAGATTTGGCAAAAATATCTGGAAAACCAGGAAAAACACAACTGATCAATCACTTTGTCATTAATGAATCTTGGTTTTTAGTAGATTTGCCTGGATATGGATATGCTCAAATCTCAAAGAAAAAAAGAACTATTTTTCAATATTTTATAGAAAACTATTTCAAAGAAAGAGAGCAGCTGGTCTGTACTTTTGTCTTGATTGATTCGAGGCACGATCCTCAAAAAATTGACATCGAGTTCATGCAGTTTTTGGGTACAAATCAAATTCCATTTTGCCTTGTTTTTACAAAAGCCGACAAATTGGGGAGTTCAAAATTGAACAAACAAATTTCAAACTACAAGAAAAAATTATTGGAATACTGGGAAGAATTACCCACCTGTTTCGTAACCTCATCTTCAAGTGGATTGGGAAGAAAAGAATTTTTAGAATTTATCGACAGCGTTAACCAAGACGTTTCTAAAGACTTTACATAGCCCCTTCAGCTTATGCAATCTACCAAAGAAAATTTACAGGTTTTATTTGAAGATAATCATCTCATTATCATCAATAAAAGAGCTGGAGATATTACTCAAGGTGATAAAACTGGCGACAAACCCCTAAGCGATGTTGTAAAAGAATATGTAAAAGACAAATACAATAAGCCTGGAAATGTATTTATTGGAACGGTACATCGACTAGACAGACCTACTTCTGGAATTGTAATTTTTGCACGAACTTCAAAGGCATTAGAACGACTGAACAAGATGTTACGTGACAAAACCATCCAAAAAACCTATTGGGCAATTGTTAAAAAAACACCAGAAATTACAGCAGGTAGCTTGACAAATTTCTTAAAAAAAGACCACAAAAAAAACAAGTCTTTTGTGTATAACAAAACAGTTGAAGGTAGTAAAATAGCAACTTTACATTACAAAGTTATTCAAAAACTAGAGAATTATTCATTAGTAGAAATTGACTTAGAAACTGGAAGGCATCACCAAATTAGAACCCAACTATCACACATTGACAGCCCCATTAAAGGGGATTTAAAATACGGTTTTGATAGGAGCAACAAAGACGGAAGTATTTCTTTACACGCTCGAAAAATTCGTTTTATCCATCCCGTAACAAAAGAAGAAATTCAAATCACCGCCACTACACCCAATGACAGTATCTGGAATGCTTGTGTCTAATTTTCGTATATTTAGGCAAAAGTTTCCCAAAAATGAAGTCATTAAAATACCTTTCAGTACTAATTTTACCTATTGTTGTTTTCATTTCTCTAACTTCTAAAGGATGGTTGACACACCTCCCCGCAATCCTTTTCTTTGGATTGGTTCCGTTTATAGAACTCTTTATTCGACCCAACAAAGAAAATTTTACGGCAGAGGAAGCCAAAATTGAAAAAGAAAAAAAAAGCTACACCTATCTTTTATATGCAACACTCCCAATACAATTGTTCTTTTTAGGATTCTTCTTATATGCAATTCAAGAAACAGGATTGACAACTTCTGAACTTGTAGGACGTATTTTTGGCATGGCCATTATGTGTAGTGTTATAGGGATCAATGTAGGGCATGAACTTGGGCACAGACAGCATCGCATAGATCAATTGATCGGAGAAATCCTACTGCTTACATCTTTAAATACCCATTTCTTACCTTATCATAATGGTGGTCACCATCTGCATGTAGCCACACCCAAAGACGCTGCAACTGCAAGAAGAAATGAACTCGTTTTTTTATTTTGGATTCGTTCTCATTGCATGAGTTATGCACAAGCCTGGAAGATAGAAAACAAGCGACTTCAAACAAGTGGCAGAAGCTGGTTGCATCCTCAAAACAGAATGCTCATCTATACCATTTGCAACTTCCTTTTGGTGGGCGCTATCTATTTGTTCTTTGGACAATGGGCATGCATGGCATTTATACTCGCTGCTGTTTCGGGCATCATTTTATTAGAAACCGTTAATTATATTGAACACTATGGGCTCCTCAGAAAACAGGATACAAACGGACGCTATGAAAAGGTAAAAAGAAATCATTCCTGGAATTCAGATCATCAAATTGGTCAAATACTTTTGTTCAATTTATCGCGTCATTCAGACCATCATTACAATGGCTCAAAACATTATCAACTTTTAAAATCATTACCAGAAAGTCCACAAATGCCAACGGGTTACCCAGGCATGATGATTCTTGCACTATTGCCGCCTTTGTGGTTTTTAGTGATGCACAAAAAAATACAATCAATTTCTTAAATTTATATATGAATTCAGAAAAAACCGTATCAGAAGCAATACATTATAGACGTTCTGTAAGAATTTATGATGCCCAAAAACCAATTGACAGTAGCCTTGTCAAAGAATGCATCAAATTGGCTGCTTTGGCACCCAATAGTAGCAATATGCAACTGTGGGAGTTTTACCATATTACATCTAAAGAAACCATTGCTCAAATCGCTCCTTTTTGTTTTCATCAAAATGCAGCAAAAACGGCACAAGAATTAGTGATTTTTGTTACCCGAAAAGATCTCTGGCGAAAACGCGCAAAGGCAAATTTAGAAATGATCGATAGGCTTTTTCCACAGAAACACAAAACAGAACAAAGTAGTAGAGAAAAAGTGATTCGCAACTATTACGGAAAAATCATTCCCTTTGCCTATGCCGATTTTTTCGGAATTTTAGGTTTTTTCAAATACTTGTTTGTAACTACCATTGGAATCTTTAAACCCGTGTACCGGCAAGTAAAAGGGAGTGACATGAGAACCGTAGCACACAAAACCTGTGGATTGGCAGCAGAAAACTTTATGATCTCTATGGCTGCCATTGGCTATGACACCTGCCCCATGGAAGGCTCAGACACTTTAAGAGTCAAAAAACTCTTGGGTTTGCCCCCTGGGGCAGAAATAAATATGATTGTTTCTTGCGGAATTAGAGATGAAAAAGGGGTGTATGGAGAACGCTTTAGAATTCCTTTTGAAGAGGTTTACAAAGAAATTTAACCCAAACTCCTCTATAAATAAAACGCTTTCTTTTGACACTAGTGAACACAAAAGAAAGCGTTTTCTTTACTTCAGAGAGCTATTTTACTGTGTAGGTCGCAATACCAATCGGTTGGCACTTTTCTCAATGGATTCTTGGTTGATTTCCATTTTCACAAATTCTCCATTCAAATACTTGACAGCTTGGTCTTTATAATGGGCACTAAAAACACGTCCCGATTGCCCAGTAGGTAGAATTGCCACACTATTTTCAACATCAGAAAAATCGACAATTCTTCTCGTAGAAGGTCCTGCTTTTACCTTGTAATATCCTGTTGAATCGATATCATATATTTGATTGTTGATTACCTGATCTCCTCCTGAAGTTTCAAAAGGCCCCACATTGAACAACTTTCTAAAAGCCGCCACTTGCCCTACTGCATGCTTGTGTTCTACAGAAACCACTCTGTCCCAAGTCCAATTAACAACATTTTCGCCCAACTGTTTTTGTAAAAATAAAAATGCCGATTGAAACGATGTATTGATGATTTCCTTTTTGGTTTCAATCTTATCTGTAGTAGTAACATCATCCCACCAAACAGAATTCTCTCTCGCCATTTGAACTGGCAATACCTTTTCTATCAAAGGAGTATTCGTGAATTGATCGAAAGCTTCTCCCAATTCGTCTCCAAAAGTATTTTTCTGAAATTCGTATACAATACGATTGTAAATTACTGGTCCTATTTCGTTGAGATCAAAATTTCCTTTCCATTTTTTTAAACTAGAGAGGGCTATTTTTTGACTAGCAGGCATTCCTTTCTGATCAATTTCTTTAAGAAAATCGGAAATGACTTTGGGTGCCGAAAGTGAGGTAACATCATTCAACATGGTTGCAACCTCCTCTTTTGTCCAATCGTTTTTCGCTTCTAACAAATTCACGATTCTTTTGGCCCTGTTTTCAAATAAATAATATCCTGGATACAATTTCCCATCACCTGATTCTGGTTGATTGTTGGCCGAGTACACGTAATTCGAACTAGGGTTCACTGCTTGTGGATTTTGCTCAAAATCTAAGTAGCCTAGAATTTCGTCCTTCCCAGAAGTTCCATTTAAATAGGTTTTTGTATACAAAGAATCTCGATATCGATACAATTTTCCTGAGGCAAACCAAGCAATATTATTTTTCGCATCCCCATACATCATGTTCAAACCCGGTGCGTGCAATTTACTCGCTCCTTTTTTAAAATCCTCCAAACTTTTTGAATGTGAAATTTCATAGGCAACCTCTAAAATTTTATTTTCTTCTTTGGTATAAATCCACTGCATTGCAATAGGTCTTTGATCTTCGATATGGGCAACCAAATCGTTCATGATAGGACCATGTTCACTCACTTTTATTTGATATACAAGATCTTCTTTATCTTTTACTTTGATACGCTTGTCAACCAAGTGATACTTTTGATACCCATTGGGGGTTTTATATTCCATTGGGTCATTTGGATTATTTTCTTCTGTATAAAAATCGACATCATCATTTTCAAACATAGTCAATCCATAGGCATACGTTCTATTATGCCCTAAAAGTGGAAAGGGCACCAAGGCTAAATTAAACCCATACATTTCATAAGTTGGAGTTTTAATATGTGATTGGTACCAAACCGAAGGTTGTGAATATCCAATATGTGGGTCATTGGCAAAAATAACTTTTCCGTCTTTTGTTTTATCAGCTCCTATGACCCAGGAGTTGCTTCCTATAAAAGGAGAAATCGGTAAGGCTTCAAATAAGTCTTGCATAGCACTTCCCAATCCCCCTTTTAAGATTGGGTTCTTTTGGGTTTGAATAAGTGTTACATTTTGAGTTTCGGCACCGATGAGCTCATTCAAGTAAGATGCTCCTAAAATCTCTTTTACTTCTGTTAAAAGCGGATCTGTTTTGTGGGCTACTGCAAAGCTAAATGCCATATACCCAAATACATTATACATGTCTTTAAGGGTATATTTTTCTTTTTCTACGCCCACCAATAGAAACTCCAAAGGCGTTTTTCCGTGTTCTATATATTGATTGATTCCGTCCAAATACGCCATTGACAATTGGTACATTTGAGAATTTTGGTCCAAATTTCGCAGGGTTTTTTGGGCATTTTCTTCAATACCTAAACCGGACATAAATTTATCAGTGTCTATCAATTTTTCGCCAAAAATCTCAGATAATCTTCCTGCAGAAATTCTACGAATCAATTCCATTTGCCACAATCGATCTTGGGCATGTACATAGCCCAAAGCAGTATACGCATCGTGTTCATTTTGAGCATTGATGTGAGGCACACCTATAGTATCAAAATAAATTTCAACTTCCTGCGTAAGATTTTCTAGAGCAATTTCTCCTTGATACTCTGGCTGTAATGTTCTGGTATAAAACCACAATCCTATTGAAAATAAGAGAATGAGAACGAATGTATATTTGGATTTTTTTTTGACAATTTTCATAGAAATCTATTTGATAAACTCAAAGATAATAGAATTATATCGTATTTTTGATATTGATTATAAACAACTCTTTATGAAGAAGATCCAAATGGTAGACCTGCAAGGTCAATATGCTAAAATTAAAGACACTGTAAACGATGCTATCGAACAAGTACTCAATACTTCCGCTTACATAAATGGTCCTTTGGTACATGAATTTCAGGCCGATTTAGAAAAATATTTGGATGTAAAACATGTCATTCCATGTGCAAATGGAACCGATGCTTTACAAATCGCAATGATGGGATTAGGATTGGAGCAAGGAGACGAAGTAATTACAGTCGACTTTACTTTTGCTGCAACCGTAGAAGTGATCGCGCTTTTAAAATTAACCCCCGTTTTAGTAGATGTAGATCCAAAGACGTTCAATATCGATTTAAACGCCTTAAAAAAGGCAATTACACCAAAAACCAAAGCAATTGTTCCCGTCCATTTATTTGGGCAAGTTGCTAATATGGAAGCAGTCATGGAAATTGCCAAAGCGCATGACTTATATGTGATTGAAGACAATGCACAAGCAATTGGAGCAACCTATACTTTTAAAGATGGGCGTAAGCAAAAAGCAGGAACTATTGGACATGTTGGAACCACCTCTTTTTTCCCTTCAAAAAACTTAGGGTGCTACGGTGATGGTGGAGCCATTTTTACAAATGACGACACCTTGGCCAATACGCTAAGAGGAATTGTAAATCACGGAATGTACACCCGCTATTATCACGATGTGGTGGGAGTCAATTCCAGATTAGATTCCATTCAAGCTGGAGTTTTAAAAGCAAAATTACCAAAACTTGATGCTTACTGTGACTCGCGAAGAGATGCTGCACGTTTTTATAACAAAGCCTTTGAAAATCATCCCAAAATTACGACTCCTACAACACAATCAAACAATACCTCGAGTTGTAAGCAACTTTGTGACAGTTGTGATTGTCATGTTTTTCACCAATATACCTTACAAATCAAAACAGGCAAAAGAGATGCACTACACAAGCATCTGTTAGAGAAAGGAATCCCCAATGCCATCTACTACCCAGTCCCTTTACATGCCCAAAAAGCATATAAAGACAGTCGTTATAAAGAAGAAGATTTCAAAGTAACCAACCAATTAATTGAAGAGGTTATTTCCTTACCAATGCACACCGAATTGGATACAGAACAATTAGAATTTATTACAAAAACAATTTTAGAATTTGTAACTTAAAAAACTATGAAGAAAATACTTGTCACGGGAGGTTTAGGATTTATTGGCTCGCATACGGTTGTTGAATTGCAAAATGAGGGCTATGAGGTTGTTATTATTGATGATCTTTCGAATTCAAAAATTGAAGTTTTGGACAAGATCACAGAAATAACAGGCATTCAACCCGATTTTTATCAAATTGATTTGCGAATAAAAGAGGATGTTCATCGCTTTTTTGATACGGTATCCATTGACGGAATTATCCATTTCGCAGCCTTTAAAGCAGTTGGAGAAAGTATGCAAATGCCATTGGACTATTATGAAAATAATATTGGGAGTTTGGTGTATTTGCTACAAGAAATGAAAAATAGAACTATCGATCATTTTATTTTTAGCTCTTCATGTACTGTTTATGGGCAAGCAGACCACTTACCTATCACAGAAAATGCTCCTATTAAAAAAGCCTCTTCTACCTATGGAAACACCAAACAGATTGGTGAAGAAATCATTGCTGAAAGCTGTAAGGCTTATGGAATGAATGCGATTGCATTGCGCTATTTCAATCCTATTGGTGCTCACGACAGTATCAAAATTGGCGAATTACCCTTGGGAGTTCCTCAAAACTTAATCCCTTTTATCACCCAAACTGCAGCCGGAATTCGAAAAGAATTGTCTGTTTTTGGAGATGACTACCCAACTCCCGACGGAACTGCTATTCGCGATTATATTCACGTGGTCGATCTTGCAAAGGCGCACCTCAGTGCATTAACAAGGTTGCTCAACAAAAAAAATAGCACCAATTTTGAATTTTTCAATGTGGGAACTGGAACTGGAAGTTCGGTTTTAGAAGTGATCAAGGCATTTGAAAAGGCTTCAGGAAAACCCTTAAACTACTCCATAAAACCCAGAAGAGAGGGCGACATTACAGCCGCATACGCAGACACTACAAATGCAAATAAAAAACTGAACTGGAAAACAGAAAAAAGTTTAGAAGAGGGCTTGGATGCTGCATGGAAATGGCAGCAGAAACAATCTTAAACAAAAATCCCGCTAAATTAGCGGGATTCTATTTTTGTATGCTTTTTTCAAATTAAGCTCCAAATGTTGCAGCACTGGCAGTAACACTTCGATCTATTTTTCGGAGTAAACCTTGCAGTACATTTCCAGGACCCACCTCGATAAATTCAGTACCTCCATCAGCAATCATTGCTTGAACGGATTGTGTCCATTTTACAGGCGCTGTTAACTGGGCCATCAAATTCTTTTTAATTTCCTCTGGATTGGTAACTGCTTTTGCAGGTACGTTTTGATATACGGGACAGCTAGGCGCACTAAAAGTAGTCGCTGCTATGGCAGCTGCCAATTCTTCTCTTGCAGGTTCCATCATAGGTGAATGAAATGCTCCACCTACAGGCAATATCAATGCTCTTCTTGCTCCTTTTTCTGTCAACACTTTACAAGCATTTTCTACAGCATCAATTTCACCAGAAATCACCAATTGACCAGGGCAATTATAATTTGCTGCGACGACCACCCCATCAATTTCGGCACAGGTTTCCTCTACAACCAGATCCTCCAACCCCAAAACAGCTGCCATGGTAGATGGAGCTAACTCACAAGCTTTTTGCATTGCTAAAGCACGTTTCGAAACCAATTGCAATCCATCTTCAAAAGACAATACCCCATTGGCAACCAAGGCAGATAATTCTCCTAAAGAATGTCCTGCTACCATTTCTGGCTGAAAAGAATCTCCCAACACTTTTGCTAAAATAACCGAATGTAAAAAAATTGCGGGTTGAGTAACTTTCGTCTCTTTCAATTGTTCTGCAGTCCCTTCAAACATAATGTCTGTAATAGAAAATCCTAGGATTTCATTGGCTCTCTCAAAGTACTCTTGTGCCAAGGCAGAAGAATTGTACAAGTCTAAACCCATTCCAGTAAATTGTGCTCCTTGACCTGGAAAAATATATGCTTTCATCTAAAATATTTTTTTCTTGAATTAGTGGCAAAAATAATCATTTTTAAGAGAAGACAATCCAGCTTTTAATTTCTAATGAATTCCCAAAAAAGAACTTTTTCTCTAAAATCATCAATAATTGCAAAAATCAGTTGAAAATACCTCTATAAACATCTGCTTTCTCTTCAAAATCCAAGGAGAATTTAGTATTTTCGTTTTTGATCCTTTTTTTTGTAAAGTATCGCCTCTAGGTTCGTCTATATAAGCACCAAATTATCATTATGAAAAAAATCGTATGGATTCTCTTACTAACACTTCTCCCATCGCATTTTTTTGCGCAGCATACCGTATTTAACGAATTGCTAAGCACCTATGTAAGCGACGAAGGTGTGGTTGATTACACGAATTTTGATGGAAAAAAATTAAACCGTTACCTACGCTATCTAGAAAAAACAACACCCGATCGCAGTTGGTCTACCAACAAACAAAAGGCTTTTTGGATCAATGTGTATAATGCGTACACAATTTATTTGATTCTTCATGCTAGAAATGCCAATGAGCTAAAAAACAGCATTCTAGACATCGAAATAAAAGGAAAGTCGGCTTGGAAAATTCCATTAGCAATTATAGGATCTCATACATATACCCTAGATCAAATAGAACACAAAATTTTGCGCAAAAAATTCAAAGACCCCAAAATACATGTTGGCGTCAATTGCGCCTCAAAGTCCTGCCCCAAATTATACAACAGGGCTTTTACAGAAGAAAATATTGACCGTGAATTAGAGAATTTAATGACTGCCTTTGTCAATGACTCAACCAAAAACACCCTAAGAGCAACAAGTATTGAAATTTCAAAAATTTTCAACTGGTTTGAATCTGATTTTACAGAAAAAGGAAGTATTATTGACTATTTAAATCGCTATTCAAACACCCCAATTGAAAAAAATGCAACCATCAGTTATCAAAATTACGACTGGACTTTAAACGAAAAATAAATTATGGCAAAGCCTTATTATGATGCCTCTGATTTGAAAAAATTTGGAGAGATCACAGAATGGAGTGAAGAACTCGGCAATAAGTTCTTCGATTATTACGGAAAAGTTTTTGAAGAAGGAGCCCTAACAGCTCGTGAAAAATCGTTAATCGCTCTGGCAGTAGCGCATACAGAACAATGTCCCTACTGCATCGATGCCTATACCAAAGATGGACTGCAACGTGGAATTACCAAAGAACAAATGATGGAAGCCATTCATGTAGGTGCTGCCATAAAAAGTGGAGCAACACTGGTTCATGGAGTTCAAATGATGAACAAAGTGAACAAACTAGAAATGTAAGAATGTCTACAAAATCATTACAAGCAAGAAATAACGATTTGGCAAATACTGCTCGTCAATTAGAAATTCTTTCCAATGGAATTTTTGCTGAGGGGAAGCTGCCCACATTTGCTAAAAAAATACAGGAGACCAATCAATTTCCACTCCGCCCCAAAAAACTAGAAATTCTACAAATCAATTTGGGCTATATGTGCAATCAAGTTTGTGGTCATTGTCATGTAGACGCAGGTCCCGATCGAAAGGAAATCATGACTCAGGAAACCATGCAGCAATGTTTGGACGTCATTAAAAATACTGGAGCACATACCTTAGATTTGACAGGAGGTGCCCCCGAAATGAATCCGAATTTTAGATGGTTTGTTGAAGAAGCTGCAAAAGCAGGAATTAAAGATTTTATTGTTCGATCCAATTTGACCATTATTCTAGCAAACAAAAAATACCACGATTTACCCGATTTTTTTAAAAAACATCAAATACATATTGTTTCATCAATGCCGCATTGGACTCGTGGAAAAACAGACAAACAACGAGGCGACGGTGTTTTTGATAAATCGATCAAGGCCTTGCAAATGTTAAACAAGGTCGGTTACGGAATCGAAGGGTCGGCCTTAAAATTAGATTTGGTTTACAATCCTTCAGGAGCCTTTTTGCCAGGCGATCAAGTAGCCTTAGAAAATGATTTTAAAAAGGCGTTGAAAAGTGAATTTCGTATCGATTTTCATCATTTATTCGCCATTACCAATTTGCCCATTAGTCGTTTTTTAGATTATTTAATCGCTTCAGAAAATTATGAAGACTATATGTATTCTTTGGTAGAAGCCTACAATCCAACTGCCGCACAAAGTGTCATGTGCACCAATACCATTTCTGTAAGTTGGGACGGTTGGTTGTACGATTGTGATTTCAATCAAATGTTAAATCTAAAAGTAGCCAGTACAGTCAATCATATTTCAACCTACAATGAAGCTCTTTTACAAGATCGGAATATTGTTATCAACCAACATTGTTATGGTTGCACGGCGGGCGCAGGAAGTAGCTGTCAAGGAGTGATTGCCTAATCAAAAGTAAAATGAAAAAAAACATCCTCTTTTTTTTACTGATTTCTATCAACTCCTATGGGCAACAAACGCTAAAGTCCTTGTTAGAAAAATACAATACCGCTAGGATTCCCTATATTTCTGTAGACAGCTTAGCGACAATTCTTAAAAGAACTGACACTTTAAATGGGAACAAAATACGCCTCCTAGATGCGAGAGAAGAAAAAGAGTTTCAAGTCAGTCACATTAGGGGTGCGGATTATGTAGGGTATGATAATTTCAACATCCATCAAACGTTAAAAAAATATCCAAATAAAGAGTTGCCAATCGTCGTATATTGTTCTCTAGGAATCCGTTCTGAAGACATTGGCGAACAACTACAAAAAGTAGGATACTCCACTGTTTTCAATTTATATGGTGGAATTTTTGAATGGAAAAATCAAGAAAAACCCGTGTACACTTCCAAAGACCAAGAAACCGAAAAAGTGCACACCTTCAACCACGAATGGAGTAAATGGCTACTAAAAGGCGAAAAAATAAATGACTAAAAATCTCCTAATCATTTTTACAAGAAACCCCGAATTGGGAGCTGTTAAAACCCGTTTGGCAAAAACTATTGGAGATAAAGCGGCACTTTCAATTTATTGTTTTCTACTAGAGCACACCCATGCGATAACGCAAAACCTCTCTTGTGACAAGGCAGTATACTATTCTGTAGAAGTAAGAGACCATGATCTTTGGAATCCTATCCATTATCAAAAAAAGCAACAATTTGGAGCCGATTTGGGCATCCGAATGCAAAATGCATTTCAAAATTCTTTTGATGCTGGATATCAAAAGGTAATTATTATCGGAAGCGACTTGATCGACTTATCGAAAGAAATTATTGAAACAGCCTTTCTAGAATTAGACAATAACGAGGTCGTTTTGGGTCCTGCAGAAGATGGAGGCTATTATTTGTTGGGATTGAAAAAACTAGAACCGAAGCTCTTTGCAAATAAAAAATGGGGAAGCGCAACAGTAAGAAGCGATACCTTGTCCGATTTAAAAGATAAAAAAGTACATTTGTTAGAAACATTCAATGATATTGATGTTTTTGAGGATATTGAAGGGCATCCTGCTTTTCAAGCATTTTTAAATAATTAAATATCCTTTTGAAGTTAAAAATATAACCCATCGCCAAGCAAAAAAAATGAAACAACAACATTTGAACGAAACCGTCGCTTTTTTAAAAGCCGTAGGAATGGAAAATCCAGAAATTGGAATTGTACTGGGAACAGGTTTGGGCAAATTGGTCGATGAAGTTTCAATCGAAAAAGAAATTGCCTATGCTCAAATACCAAATTTCCCACAAGCCACAGTAGAATTTCATTCTGGAAAATTAATTTACGGCGAGCTGTCTGGTAAAAAAGTGCTAGTCATGGCGGGTCGTTTTCATAAATATGAAGGCTACAATCTTTGGGAAGTAACCTATGGAATTCGGACGATGCACGCATTGGGAATCCAAAATTTACTGGTCTCTAACGCTGCAGGAGCCATCAATTTATCTTATAAAAAAGGAGAATTGATGTTGATTGAAGATCATATCAATTTACAAGGAGGTTCTCCGTTGGCTTTTAAAGGTGCTCATACCTTTGGGAATATTTTTGCAGACATGTTGGCTCCCTATTCAAAAGAAATCAACCAAAAAATTAAAAAAATCGCTCTCGAAAATAATATTTTGTTACACGAAGGAGTGTATGCAAGTGTGGTGGGTCCCCAACTAGAAACTCGAGCAGAGTATCGGATGTTGCAAATCCTAGAAACTGATGCCGTAGGAATGAGTACAGTGCCCGAAGTCATCGTTGCTAAACAATTAAATCTTCCCTGTGCAGCTATTTCGGTCTTAACCGATGAATGCGATCCTAAAAATCTACAGCCCGTAGATATTTCAGAAATCATTGCAATCGCTGGAAAAGCAGAGCCAACAATGATTTTACTTTTTAAAGAATTATTAAAAATCATATAGTATTGAGCAAGCCATTTTTATTACACAAAACTGAAAGCGCATACTGAATACAAAACACGATATTATGAGTTACTTAGAAACTACAAACGACGTCTATAAACAAGCCGCATTGACCCCCGATATTGGTCTTTGCTGTACCACCAATCCTATTTGGGAATTACCGGGTCTTAAAATACCTCAAATCATGCAAGAAATGAACTACGGTTGTGGCTCTACAGTACATGCTAGAGATTTGACTAACAATCCTAAAATGTTATATGTGGGTGTTGGCGGCGGAATGGAATTGCTACAATTTTCTTATTTCAATAGAACAAAAGGCGGTGTGATTGGCTTGGATGTGGTTGACGAAATGCTGGAAGCTTCGCGCAACAATTTTAAAATTGCTGAAGAACAAAACGACTGGTTTCAAAGTGATTTTGTAGACCTCCGAAAAGGAGATGCAATGGATTTGCCCGTAGCAGATAATTTCATTGATGTAGCTGCGCAAAATTGTTTGTTCAATATTTTTAAATCTGATGATTTAAAAAAAGCCATTGCAGAAATGTATCGTGTTTTAAAACCTCACGGACGTTTGGTGATGAGCGACCCAACCTGTGAACAGCCCATGAATGACGCTCTTCGAAACGATGCCCGATTGCGCGCATTATGTTTAAGTGGAAGTTTGTCGATTGCAGACTATGTAAAAGCTCTTACAGATGCAGGATTTGGAACTATAGAAATTAGAGCCAGAAAACCCTATCGAATCTTAGATCCTAAGAATTACCCTACCGATGAATTGATCTATATCGAATCTATCGAAGTGGCTGCGATTAAAGACCCCATGCCTGTTGACGGTCCATGTATTTTTACAGGAAAAGCAGCCATTTATTATGGCAGTGAAGACTATTTTGACGACGGACAAGGACATACTTTATTGAAAAACCAGCCTTTGGCAATTTGTGATAAAACTGCCGCTGCACTAAAAGCATTAGGAAGAGATGACATTTTCTTTTCGGAGTCTACCTTCCATTATGATGGTGGAGGATGTTGCTAATAAAAAAGCGGGTGTCTAAAGCAACTGCTTTTTTTGCAAACTATTCATAGGATTGATGAATGTATTTTGCATGTTTTTCTTGTTTTGATGCATCACCCGTTTTATAAAATTCGACGGCATCATTGGTACGTATAAAAAAATGGGTTCTATCAATACTATTCAACAAACCTGCTCTAAATAACAAATCTCTAACAGGTCCTTTTACGCTGGAGAAATAAAAGGTAATTTGTTTTTTTTGATAATAGTGAACCCGTTCTTTTAGCATTTCTATTCCCGTGCTGTCTATACTATTGATACTTTCTGCATCTAGGACAATTAGTTTTAATGCAGCTCCTTTTTGTTCTACCAGTTGGTCTAAAGAGTCTCTAAAATAACTGGTATTGGCATAAAATATTTGCGCATCAAATCGAAACACCAAAACATCTTGTTCGATGATTACTTCTTCAAAACGACTTTTGTTTCGATAAAAATCGGCATTGGGAACTTTTCCCAATTCGGCAACATGAGGTCTTGAAGTTCTAAAAACTAAAACGATCAAAGACAAAGCAACTCCTACAAAAATTCCTTGTTCTATTCCCAAAAATAAGGTCGCAAAGAAGGTTACCAACATCAACCAAAAATCTAATTTGTTGGTTCTCCAGAGAAAACGGCCTTCTTGTATATTGATCAGTCCAAAAACAGCTACAATAATAATTGCACCCAACACGGTTTTTGGTAAAAAGTAAAACAAAGGGGTTAAAAATAAGAGTGTGATGACGACCATTACAACCGAAATCAAAGCAGCCATACCTGTTGTTGCTCCACTTCCTTGATTGATCGCAGAACGTGAAAAACTGGATGTTGAGGGATAGGCTTTAAATAAAGATCCTGCAATATTACTCAATCCTAAAGCAATTAATTCTTGATTGGGGCGCACACGATATACATCTTGAGTTGCTTCCAACGTTTTTCCAATTGAGATAATTTCTAAGAAGCCTACCATAACTAATGTGAATGCAATGGGGAGCAATTCTTTGACTAGTTGATACTCAAATACAGGGATTCCAAAACTAGGCAAACCCGATGGAATCTCTTTCACTATAGCTACTTGATCAAGAGAATTTCCAAAAAATTTCAATAGTAAAACTCCTAAGATGACAACAATTAATGCACTTGGCAATTTCTTATTAATCCTTTTTAAAACAACAATAAGTACGATCGAAAAAAGTCCAATAAGAGTAGTATGCATTTGAAGGGATTCCAATTGATTCCAAAAATCTTTGACTAAAATATGGATTTGATCGCTTTGAATAAAATTGACTCCCAATACATTTCGAAATTGGTTCAATCCAATAATAAGAGCAAGTGCAGAAGTAAAACCGAGAATGACAGGTTTTGAAAGAAAATTAACAATAAATCCCAAACGAAAAACCCCCATCAAGAATTGTAGAATTCCTACCATTAAAGCCAATAAGATGGCAATGCCTATATAACTTTCAGACCCCACAACAGCAACGGTAGAAACACCGGTAGCAACGATTAATGAATCCATCGCTACTGGCCCCACAGATACTTGTCTTGATGAACCAAAAATGGTGTACACCAATTGGGGTAGCAAGGCACAATACAATCCGTAAATGGGTGGCAACCCGGCTATTAATGCATAGGCAATTCCTTGAGGTATTAAAACGATACCCACTGTAATTCCCGCAATTAAATCGCCCTTCAAAGAAGAAGCTTTATAATTGGGTAACCATTCTAATATTGGAATGCTTTTTTTTAGGTTCATTTTATTTATGACTGTCTGTAATACGAATTGCAGCTGATATGGTGTTCTTTTTAAAACAACTCACCAGGGTTTCGTCCCTTTATTCTTCCTAGATGTTTATAAGCCAATTCTGTAACTTCTCTACCTCTCGGCGTTCGCATGATAAAACCTTGCTGAATTAAAAAAGGTTCGTACACTTCTTCAATTGTTTCAGTATTTTCGCTTACAGCTGTCGCAATGGTACTTAAGCCTACAGGACCTCCTTTGAATTTATCAATAATAGTTGTCAGAATTTTATTATCCATCTCATCCAAACCGTGTGCATCGACATTGAGTGCTTTTAAGGCATACTTTGCAATTTCTATAGTAATGTAACCATCACCCTTAATTTGTGCAAAGTCGCGTACCCTACGCAGTAATGCGTTGGCAATTCTTGGAGTCCCTCTGCTTCTCCCTGCTATTTCAATAGCTGCTTCCATAGAAATTGGAACGTCTAAAATGACAGCACTTCTTTGTACAATTGTTGTAAGCAATTCTGTTGTATAGTAATGCAATCGACTATTGATTCCAAAACGTGCTCTCATAGGAGCTGTTAACAACCCTGATCGTGTAGTTGCACCGATCAAAGTAAAAGGTTCTAGATTGATCTGTACCGTTCTTGCATTGGGTCCAGATTCTATCATGATATCAATTTTGTAATCCTCCATCGCAGAATACAAATACTCTTCTACGATGGGACTTAGCCGGTGAATTTCATCAATAAACAAAACATCGCGTTCGTCTAAATTGGTAAGTAGTCCTGCTAAGTCTCCGGGTTTGTCTAGTACAGGCCCAGAAGTAACTTTGATACCCACTTGCAGTTCGTTGGCAAGGATGTGTGCCAAGGTGGTTTTTCCTAGTCCCGGAGGTCCATGAAAAAGGGTATGATCTAAAGCCTCTCCTCTCTGATTGGCAGCTTCAACAAAAATCTTAAGGTTCTCAATTGCTTGATCTTGTCCTGAAAAGTCGTCAAAAGAAAGAGGCCGTAATTTTTTTTCTACGTCTAAATCTTCATTCGATAGATTGTCATTTTCAGGGTTTAAATGCTCATTCATAAATACAAAGATACTATTAATTGTAGTGACTATTTTAGGATTTTACTTCAAACAAAAAACCTTTCCAAATTCGGAAAGGTTTTTGCAAAATATTTTTAAATTCTTCTAAACTGAGAATCAAAGTTTCCTTTTTAAGAAGGTTCTTCACCTTCTAATGGAGGAGTTGTTTGTAATACGTAATCTTGACCGTGTAAGAAATCACTATCATCATCGTTTGGATCTACACGCTTGCTGTAGTCATAAGCCCAACGGTGTACTTCAGGAATTTTACCTGGCCAGTTTCCGTGGATGTGTTCTACTGGAGTAGTCCATTCTAATGTATTCGATTTCCATGGATTTTGAGTTGCTTTAGGACCTCTATACATCGAGATGAAGAAGTTTGCAATAAAAATTAACTGTGCAATACCTCCTACCAATGCAAAAAGTGTAATCACTACATTAATGTCTGTCAAATCGTCAAACATTGGGAAATTGGTATTGGTATAATATCTTCTTGGCAATCCAGCTAATCCTATGAAGTGCATTGGCCAGAACACACCGTAAGCACAAACAATCGTTATCCAGAAATGCCAATATCCTAATGTTTTATTCATCATTCTTCCATACATTTTTGGGAACCAATGATAGATTCCTGCGTACATACCGAAGATTGCAGAAACACCCATTACTAAGTGGAAATGCGCAACAACGAAATAGGTGTCATGAATATTGATGTCTAGTGCAGAATCACCAAGTACCAGACCCGTTAAACCTCCTGTTACAAATGTAGAAACTAAACCGATAGAAAATAACATTGCAGGGTTTAATTGCAAGTTTCCTTTCCATAGAGTCGTTAAATAATTGAATGCTTTAACTGCAGAAGGGATCGCAATTAATAGGGTTGTAAATGTAAATACAGATCCTAAGAAAGGGTTCATTCCAGAAATAAACATGTGGTGTCCCCAAACAATTGTAGATAAGAAGGCAATGGCTATGATTGACAAAATCATTGCTCTATATCCAAAAATTGGTTTTCTTGAGTTGGTAGAAATTACTTCGGAAGTAATACCTAATGCTGGTAATAATACGATATATACCTCAGGGTGACCTAAGAACCAAAATAAGTGCTCAAACAATACAGGAGAACCTCCTTGGTAATGCAATACTTCTCCAGAGATAAAAATATCTGACAAGTAGAATGAAGTTCCAAAACTTCTATCGAAAATTAATAATAAGGCTGCAGATAATAATACTGGGAAAGAAATCACACCGATCACAGCAGTGATAAAGAAAGCCCACATGGTTAGTGGTAATCTTGTCATTTTCATTCCTTTTGTACGAAGGTTTAAAACCGTAACGATATAGTTCAATGCGCCAATTAATGAAGATGCAATAAAAATTGCCATAGAAACTAACCATAAAGTCATTCCTGCTCCAGAACCTGGGATTGCTTGTGGCAATGCAGAAAGCGGAGGGTAAATAGTCCAACCTGCTGAAGCGGGTCCTGCTTCAACAAATAAGGAAATAACCATGACCATACTAGAGATAAAAAACAACCAGTAAGAAACCATGTTTAAGAATCCTGAAGCCATGTCTCTCGCTCCAATTTGCAATGGAATTAATAAATTTGAAAATGTCCCACTCAAACCTGCTGTTAAAACGAAAAATACCATGATGGTACCATGAATGGTAACAAGAGCCAAATAAATATCTGGATCCATAATTCCATTGGTTTGATGAGAGCCTAAAAATGCTTCAACAATCGTAAAAGAGGTATCTGGCCAAGCCAATTGTAAGCGAAATAACATCGACATTAATACCGCTATAATTCCCATAAACATCCCTGTAACCAAGAATTGCTTTGAAATCATTTTATGATCTTGGCTAAAAATGTACTTTGTTACAAATGTTTCTTTATGATGATGATCTGACATAATCTTATGTATTTGTAGTGTCTTTATATTAGTTTTTTATTACTTCTGATAACGTTGGTCTAGCTGCAATCCAATCATTGTACTCATCTTCTTCTACAACCGTAATCTTCATTTGCATGTTGTAGTGAGATTGCCCACAAATTTTATTACATAAAAGTAGATAGTCAAATTCGTAAAGGTCTTCTCCTTTTGCTTTTCTAATTTTATTAATAGCGTTTGTTTTTGCCATTACCTCAGGATTCAACCTCATTTCTTCAGTGGTGAATTTTGGTGTAAAGCCAAACTCGGTAACCATTCCTGGAACACAGTTCATTTGTGCTCTAAAGTGGGGCATGTATGCAGAATGCAATACATCTTGCGAACGGAACTTGAAATGTACTTTTCTTCCTTTTGGAAGATACAACTCCGTTACTTGTTTGTCATCTTGTGAATTCTTGTCTGACATGTCAACACCCATTGTATTGAGGCTATTGATGTCTATATAATTTACATTCCCTAAACCCAATGTATTGTCTTCACCCGCATAACGTGCATCCCATCTAAATTGTTGAGAATATACTTCGATAACGACCGCATCTTGTTCATCAGATAAATCCATTACATTGTTCCATTGCCACAATCCGTATCCGATCAAAACTACTAATACTGCAGCAGGGATGATGGTCCAAATGATTTCTAATTTGTGACTATCGGCAAAGAATTTTGCTTTTCGATCTTGTCTTCCTCTATACTTGTAGGTAAAAAAGAAGATGAGAAATTGCATGGCAAACTGTACGATTCCGATCAACCAAAATGTGATGTCAAAAAGGTTGTCATCATGTTCACCTTCAATAGAGGCAGATTCGGGCAACATGATTACATTCATTGCAATCAAACAATAAATCATCATTGCATAAAGGAATACTGTAAATAATAAGAAGTACTTCCCTTGTTTGTCATTGTCACGATCGTCTGCAATAACAGTTCGTAAGTCCATTACTCTGGTTATCTGCCAAAAACTGACTCCAATTGCAACACCTATAAAAATATAAAATAGAGCTAACATATGTATTTTGTCTTAATTTTTTTTAATTCAATTATTATTAATGGTGATCTCCAGAACCTTCTCCTGAGTGTTCAATATTGTAATAGTGAAAATGCTCACTTTCTTTTAAGAATGGATTTCCTTTGGCAATCGGATTTGCTTTAGCAAATGCTGAAAAGGTTGTATAAATAAACAATCCTACAAAGAAAAACAGTGCACTAATTTCTGGGATCCCAATAGACCATTGAGCACCCACAGTTGAAGGCATTACCATGACAAAGACATCTACATAGTGTCCAATCAAAATAACAGTTCCTCCAATAAAGACAAACCAAGGCTTGCTTTTAAAGTCACTATTAATTAAAAGTAAAATAGGAAACACAAAGTTCATCGCAACCATCCCTATGAAGGGTAATTTGTATTCTGTAAATCTAGCTACGAAGTAGGTAGTTTCTTCAGGAATGTCTGCATACCAGATAAGCATGAATTGTGCAAACCATAAATAGGTCCAGAATACTGAAAATCCAAACATAAATTTTGCCAAATCATGAATATGACTATCGTTGACTCCTGGCAAAGCATTTTTTGAACGTAAATAGATGGTTACAAAAGCAATCACTGTTAATGCACTTACCAATAAGGTAGCCAATACATACCAAGCAAATAAAGTAGAGAACCAGTGTGGGTCAAATCCCATAATCCAATCCCAAGACATCATCGATTCTGTGATCATGAATAAGAATAAAAATACCACAGACATGTTGTAATTCTTCTTGTAAGTTTTATTTCCGTCGTTGGCAGTATCTTCTTTGATAGATCCCTTACGAATCAAAAAGCGATATGCATTCCAAATTAATAAATAAGCAATACTTCTAAGGATAAATCCTGTTGAATTCATCCACAAAGATTTCCCATCAATGATGGCATCGTAGTGTTCACTTTCTGGATCAAAAATTCCTTCGGCCATCCATGGAAATAAATGATTCAAATGCATTACTGAAGCAACCAATACTAGAATCATAATAATAGAAACTGGCAATAAATTTGCTGTTATAGCTTCCATGACTCTTAAAATCACAACGGACCAACCTACCTGAGCTACTCTTTGAATTGCATAGAATGCCAAAACTAAAAGGGTAACACCCAAAGAGAAAAATAAGGCCACATAAAAGGCCGACCATGGTCTGTTTTGAAGTTGGTGCAAAACATGGTTGGCATGTTTGTCATCATGTCCTTCTGTTGAAGTATGCGCTTCGTTTGCAACTGCATGCGCATCGTGCGCTTCTGCTGTTTGATGCGTGTCTACTGCAACGGCATGTCCATTTCCATGAGCATCGTTGTTTGCGGCTTCTATTGCATGCTTAGCATCTTCTAATGTATTTTGAGATCCCGCATAAAAACTATATGCTAGTCCTAAAAATCCAAGAAGGATTAATGCTAATGAGACTGTTTTTAACTTACCTGAGAATTGATACATATCTTTCGTATTCTTTCTTTTTAAACTTTATTTTAACAAATCTGCACGTAATACTTCTACGTACTGTACAATTTGCCAACGTTCTTTATATGTTAATTGAGATGAGTGAGAACCCATTAAGTTTTTACCATGAATTAAGACATGGTAAATACTCCCTTCAGTAATATCTCTATCTTTATAATTAGGAATCCCTAAAAACTTTTCTGCTTGCGATAAATACCCATTACCATCTCCTTTTTTTCCATGACAGGTAGCACAGTAAATGGTATACATCTTCTTCCCATTTTCTAGGTTCTCAGCAGTCTTTTCAAAAGGTGATTTCAATGTTGATTTCGCTTTTTCATACCCTTCATTGGTGTCTGCAAAGTCATATGCAGGATGTCCACCTCTTGGAATTGTACCTGCAACAGGCTTACTATTCACAGGATTTCCTAGCAATCCATTTTCTGCATCTGCATCATAAGGGACAGAGACATACATATCTGGCATGTATTGAAGTTGTGGAGTTCTCTTATCGCCGCAAGAAGCTAAACTTGCTACAATTACTAAAACGATAATTAATTTAAAATTCTTCATTATCTATTGATTAGTGCTTATCTACTACATTAATTTCTACAGCTCCTGTTTTGCTTAACAGTGAAGTCAATTCTTCCACGTTGTTATGCAAAGGGATTTCCATTAAAAAATGGTCATCGGTAGTTCTTGGATCTGGGTTTTCTGCTTTTTTGAATGGCCAAATTCTACTTCTCATATAAAAAGTAATCACCATTAGGTGGGCTGCAAAAAACACGGTTAATTCGAACATGATTGGCACAAAGGCTGGCATGTTTTCAATCCAACTAAAACTTGGTTTTCCACCAATATCTTGTGGCCAGTTGTCTATCATCATGTAATTGGTCATCCAAATAGCTATTGAAAGACCTGTAATCCCATACATGAATGCGGTAATTGCCAATCGTGTTGGTGCCAATCCCATTGCTTTGTCCAATCCATGAACTGGAAAAGGACAAAATACTTCTTCAATATGATGATGTTCTGATTTGACTGCTTTGACTGCGTCTAACAAGATTTCGTCATCGGTATAAAACGCGTGAATAACTTTCGATGATTGCATGATTATCCGTTTAAATTGTTATCAGAATCTTCCTTTGAAGCTGCTGCATTTAAAACTACAATAGCTGGTTTGGTTGGGATTCCTTGTTCGCTTCTCTTCTTGTAAAATTCACCAGAAGATTTTAAGATTGTTTTTACTTCTGCTTGTGCAATAACTGGGAAAGTTCTTGCGTATAATAAGAATAACACAAAGAAAAATCCGATGGTACCAATAAAGATCCCAACATCTACAAATGTTGGCTCAAAACGCCACCATGTAGATGGTAAATGCCCTTTACTCAATACAATGGCAATAATATCAAAACGCTCGAACCACATTCCAATATTGATAAAGATTGAAATGATAAAAGACCAGATAAAACTTCTTCTAATTTTCTTAAACCATAAGATCTGTGGGGTTAAGATATTGAAAAATAATAGGGAATAGAATGCCCAAGCATAAGGTCCTGTTGCAGCTCCTACTGATAAGTAGGTATAATTTTCATATGGAGATCCCGTATACCATGCAATAAAGAATTCTGTTGCATAGGCTACAGCAACAATACCTCCTGTTAAAATGATAACGATGTTCATATATTCAACATGCATTCGTGTAATATAATCTTCCATATTGGTCACTTTTCTCATGATCCCCAATAAGGTTTGTACCATTGCAAATCCTGAAAAAATTGCTCCAGCAACAAAGTAAGGAGGGAAAATCGTAGAGTGCCAACCTGGATTGATTGACGTGGCGAAATCCATAGATACAATTGTGTGTACAGAAAGTACTAAAGGAGTTGCCAAACCAGCAAGTACCAATGATACTTCTTCAAAACGTTGCCAGTCTTTAGCTCTTCCCGACCATCCAAATGACAATAATGCGTATATTTTCTTTTGAAAAGGTTTTACTGCGCGATCACGAATCATTGCAAAATCGGGTAATAAACCTGTCCACCAGAATACTAAAGAAACCGATAGGTAGGTTGAAATTGCAAATACATCCCAAAGTAACGGAGAGTTAAAGTTTACCCATAACGAACCAAATTGATTCGGAATTGGCAATACCCAGTATGCGTTCCAAGGTCTTCCCATGTGAATGATTGGAAATAATCCTGCTTGAAAAACGGCAAAAATTGTCATTGCTTCAGCAGAACGGTTGATCGCCATTCTCCATTTTTGACGGAATAATAAAAGTACAGCAGAGATTAAGGTACCCGCGTGACCGATACCTACCCACCATACAAAGTTTGTGATATCCCAAGCCCATCCAATGTTCTTGTTTAATCCCCAAACTCCAATACCTGTACCAACAGTATAAAAGATACATCCAAATCCCCATAGCATTGCAGCTAAAGAAATATAGAAAGCTATATACCAATTTTTATTTGCCTGACCTTCAATAGGCTTTGCAATATCTTCCGTAATATCGTGATAATTTTTATCACCTAAGACTAAAGGTTCTCTGATGGATGCTTCGTAATGAGACATATGAATTACTTAGTTTTTATTTATAGTTATAAAGTTTCCTGTTTTAGAGTTGAATCGTCAATATAACGAGTCACCAAACTCTTTTACTTTTACACTTTTTACTTTTACGCTTCGTTTGTATTTCTAACCTTCACTTGATACACTACATTCGGTTTGGTTTGTAGATAATCTAGTACGTGATAAGCTCTTTTGTCTGCTGCCAATTGGGTTACAATTTCTTTCTCGTTGTTCACGTCTCCAAATTGTAAAGAACCCGTTGTACAAGCAGAAGAACATGCTGTTGCAAATTCTCCAGCTTCAATCTTTCTTCCTTCTTTTTTCGCTTTCAAAATAGTTGCTTGTGTCATTTGAATACACATAGAACATTTCTCCATAACTCCTCTAGAACGAACAACTACATCTGGGTTCAACACCATTTTACCATATTCATTATTCATATGGAAGTCAAACTCATTGTTGTTTGAGTAATTGAACCAGTTGAAACGACGAACTCTATATGGACAGTTGTTTGCACAATATCTTGTACCCACACATCTGTTGTATGCCATGTGGTTTTGACCTTGTCTACTGTGTGTTGTTGCAGCTACCGGACAAACCGTCTCACAAGGAGCATGATTACAGTGCTGACACATCATTGGCTGGAAAGTAACTTGAGGGTTTTCAGCCTCCGTTTCAATAGCCGCATACATTTCAGCTCTACTCAAGCCCAATTCATCGGTTGCAAACTTTCTAACTTTTGGCGAGGTTGGTTCATGACCAGTAGCCTCTTTGTATTGTTCTTCAACTCCAGAAGAATAGTATCTGTCAATACGCAACCAGTGCATATCTCTACCCACTCTTACTTCATTCTTCCCAACAACAGGTACATTATTTTCTGCATGACAAGCTACGACACATGACCCACATCCCGTACAAGATGTCAAATCAATCGATAGGTTAAAATGATGACCTACTTCTCTATTGTGTTCTGCCCATAAGTCGATTGATTTTGCCTCAACTTCTTGATGGTCATAAGAAACCATTGCTGGAATGTTCCAACCATTCTTATGATCTTTCGGCTCAACATTCACATAATCTTTTAAAGAAACTTCTTTTAAGATATCGTGACGACCTGCAATTGTTTTTTGTACTTGTGTACAAGCGAACTTGTGTGTTCCGTTCACTTTTTCGATAGCAACACCATATTGTACGGTATTACCGTCTTTGTATAATGGGTAGGCATTCACACCTACTTGCATATCTTCTTTAAGACCTAATGTTCTACCATATCCTAAGGCCAAACCTATAGAACCTGGTGCCTGACCTGGCTGAATTAATACAGGTACATTACTAAGGGTTACTCCATTTACCGTGATGTTTGCATAATCTCCGTCAATAGCTCCGTTGTCTTTTATTGGGTTTGTAAAATCCAATCTCTTGGCATCTGCCATCGACATAGTGATGTAATTATCCCAAGAAGCTCTCGTGATTGGATCTGGAAATTCTTGCAACCAAGGGTTGTTTGCTTGTTTTCCATCTCCCAATCCTGTAGTTGCATACAATACCAATTCTAGTTCGGATGGTTTTACAGCACTAAATAACTTTGCTGCTGCATCTGAAACAGCAATTTCTTTCATTTGTACATTGCTAGAAACTTCTTTTGTGAAGAATCCATTATGCAATGCGGTATTCCAAGAAGAACCTCCTAAAATTTCGCTTGCCCAAAAAGATTTTAAATAGTCGTAGTATGAAGTTGTATTTCCAGACCACTGTAATAAAATTTCTTGAAGTTGACGTGTTTTGAATAATTGCTGAATTGTAGGTTGTACTAACCCGTAATTTCCTTCGGAAATTGAAACATCTCCCCAGCTCTCTAAAAAGTGAGTGGCTGGTAAAACATAATTGGAAGCTGCTACAGTTTCGCTATTCTCTACGGCAATTGCAACCGATAATTTATCTTTTAATGCTTCTGTAAATTCATTTCCATTTGCCAAAGTATATACAGGATCTACGTTGTAAGAAATGACTCCTGCAACTTTTCCTGCTTTTAAATCTGAAACCAATTGTGCAACAGCCGTGTCATTTCCTTGACGGATATTTAAGCTGTGTTCAACATCAATAATTTCACTCTTTAAAATTCGATTGATTTCTAAAGTAATTAACTGTGCATTTTTATCATTCAAACCAGTTAAGACCACTGCTTTTGAACCTGCTTTCTTTAAAGCTGCTGCTAATTTTAATATTTCTGCATCTTTGGCAGTTGCTTTGGAAGCAACATTATTTCCTGAGATTGCATTGTATAAGTTCAACAAAGCGAATACTTGATCGGATGGTTTTACTACCAAACGTTTGTCAGCATTTGCACCTGTCAAAGACATATTACTTTCTAACTGCACATGGTAAGACATGCTTCCGTTTTCTGGTTTTCTACCAGCAACATAGGCTTTTTCAAATCCTCCATGAAAATCTCCTAAAAAGTCTGCACCAAAGGAAACAATAACCTCTGCCTTGTCTAAGTGGTAATTTGGCAAAGCTCTTTTCCCAAAAGTTGCTTCAAATGCATCTGCAGCTCCACTTTCTGAAATTGCATCATAAACCACATGTTTTACATTTGGATAAGCTGCTGTAAATTCTCCTACAATTTGATCAGTAGAGGGACTTGCTAGTGTTCCTGTTAATAAAACTACAGGTTTGTTTTGCGCTTTTAATTCAGATAGCGTAGCACCAATTTCTGCATCGGCATCTGCCCAAGAAATTGCGTTACCTGCCTTGGTAGGTTCTTTCAAACGAAGACGTTCATCGTATAAAGAAAGTACCGAAGCTTGAACTCTTGCATTGGTCGTTCCCTGAACATCTTTGTTAGGCATGATCTGAATTGGACGACCTTCTCTTGTTTTTACTAAAACATTTGCGAAATCGTAACCATCAGCCACAGTCGTTGCGTACCAATCTGCGACACCTGGAATCACATCATTGGGTTTTACAACATAGGGAATCGATTTGATTACGGGTCCTTCACAGGCAGCTAAAGATGCTGCTGCAGTAGTAAAGCCAACGTACTTTAAAAAGTCTCTACGTGAAGTAGAAGAAGTTTCAAGGGTTTCTTTATCACCTAAAAAATCATCTGTAGGAATAGGTGCTACAAATTCATTTTTACTTAGCGTTTCAACAACAGAACTATCTTTTAGTTCTTCAACACTTTTCCAGTATTTTTTGATTGAAGCCATTTACTTATTGGTATTAGATTTTTAGTTTGAGCTGTTCGTTTTCACAACAAATCAAACATTTTTCTTCTTTGATTAATAATGACACTTACCACACTCTAATCCACCTAACTGAGCTGCTGTAACTTTTTCTACACCGTACTTTTTAGCCAATTGTTCGTGAATTTTTGCGTAATATTCGTTTCCTTTTAAATCTACTTTTGTCTCTCTATGACAGTCGATACACCATCCCATTGTTAATGGAGAATGTTGATACATCTCTTCCATTTCTTCAACAGGTCCGTGACATTTTTGACACTGAACTCCTGCAACAGTTACGTGTTGTGAATGATTAAAGTATACAAAATCTGCTAAGTTATGAATTCGAACCCATTTGATCGGTTTCGTATTCCCTGTGTACTCAAGCTCATCTGCATCCCATCCTGCGGCTTTGTAAACTTTTGCAATTTCTTTGTCTAACTCTGCTTTTCCTAAAGTTCTGTCTTCCAATTCTACTACCGTTGTTTCTGCAACTTCAGCAATATTTTTATGACAGTTCATACAAACATTTACAGAAGGAATTCCTGAATGCTTACTATGCTTTGCAGAAGAGTGACAATATTGACAGTCAATTTTATTATCTCCAGCGTGAATTTTATGAGAAAACACAATAGGTTGTACTGGTTGATATCCTTGATCAACACCTACTTTAAACAAGGTTCCAAAAAGAACATACGCAGACATTAGCAATGCAAAAATTACAAACATCACATGTAAGAAGGTATTCTTTTTGATGCCTTCCCACAGCTCGTGCAAATCTCTTTTAAGATCTGATGTTACTTCTGGTTTCTTCTTTCCTTTTAACTCGTTGACTTGTTTTAGTAGAGAAGCAATCATGATAAAAGCAACTACAATTGCAGCAGCCAATATAAAGATTACCCATGAAGGAGCACCTCCTCCACTAGAAGAACCCTGATCAGTTGCAGCAACAGCAGTGTCAACAGGTTTTTTGAGCTCTCCAACAGTTGTGTAGTACAAAATATCATCGATATTTTGATCTGAGAGGGCTGGAAAAGCAGTCATGGAAGAACCATTGTACTCTTCGTAAACAGCAATCGCATCTGCATCTCCAGAAGCTCTTAACTCTGCGTTGTTTTTAATCCAAGCTTTTAGCCATGAATTCTCTCTTCGAGTCTCAATACCACCTAATGCGGGTCCTACAAGTTTTTTATCTAACTTGTGACAAGAAGCACACTGTGATTTGAATAAATTTTTCCCTTCCTTTTGACGTGCCTCATCTACATCTTGTGCGTTTAAGGAAAAATTAATCCCCAAAAATAATAGAAATGTAAAACTTTTAAGAAGCAATCTCGTAAGTCTAATGTGCAATGCTACACTTTTCATATTTATAAACTATATATATTATTCTAGTTAAAAACTGATTCAAAATCGACGTATGTTTCAGTTGTACAAAAGTACTACATATTGCTAAATTTTAAAAAGCGAAAGGAATCTTAAATATTAATTTATAACAGTTCTAAATAATATATTTTTCAATATATTCTGATACAAGTTGTTACTTTTGTAAAAAGATTAGAACCGATGAACTTACAATCAATTTTACGGACGCTTACCTTCATGATCTGCCTGAGTAGTTTTACTTGCTATTCACAGTCTCAAAGCAATGACAATGAGCATATTAAGTCCTTTATAACAAAGAAGCGTGACTACAATAAACGCAAAGGTTTTGGCTACCGAATTCAACTTTACAACGGAAATGAGCTTCTTGCAAAAAGCATTAGAGCTCAATTTCAAGCAGAATTTCCTTCTGTAGAAACACACTTAAAATACAACGCTCCAGAATGGAAAATACAGGTAGGAAATTACAAAACAACTTTGGAAGCTGATAAAGCGATGATTGATATTAATCTGAAATTTTCGGGAGCTATTGTCATTCCAATTGGCAAATAACACATGCTTTATTTAACACAAAAAACGCCGCAAATTGCGGCGTTTTTTTTATAATTAAATTGAAACTACTATTTCAATTTCTTTTTTACGGCTACTTCTTTATATGCCTCAATGGTATCTCCTTCAACGATGTCGTTATACCCTTTAATCTGAAGCCCACAATCGTATCCTTTTGCTACTTCTTTTACGTCATCTTTAAAACGTTTTAAAGAGGTTAAGACACCATCATGAACAACTATTCCGTCTCTAATGATTCTAATTTTAGAATCTCTAAAGATTTTACCAGACATCACCATACATCCTGCAATGTTCCCAACTTTAGAAATTTTATAGACCTCTCTAATTTCTACATTACCACTCACTTCTTCTTTCATGTCTGGAGACAACATGCCTTCCATCGCATCCTTCAAATCGCCAATGGCATCGTAAATAATAGAATAGGTTCTAATGTCTACTTCTTCTCGATCTGCAATAACTCTTGCATTTCCTTGCGGACGAACATTAAACCCAACAATAATTGCGTCTGAAGCAGTTGCTAATAAAACGTCACTCTCGGTAATGGCTCCTACTCCTTTATGTAAAATATTTACTTGAATTTCTTCTGTTGACAATTTCTGGAAAGAATCTGTTAAGGCTTCTACAGAACCATCTACATCTCCTTTTAAGATAATGTTCAATTCTTTAAAGTCTCCTAAAGCAATTCTACGTCCAATTTCATCTAAAGTTAATGTTTTCTGAGTTCTAACAGATTGCTCACGTTGTAATTGAGAACGTTTTGAAGCAATTTGTTTAGCTTCACGTTCATCATCAAACACATTAAATTTATCTCCTGCTTGTGGCGCACCGTCCAATCCTAAAATAGAAACAGGTGTTGATGGGCCCACTTCTTTTAAGTTGTTCCCTTTATCATCAAACATTGCTCTTACTTTTCCACTGTGCTTCCCTGCCAATAGGTAATCTCCAATTTTCAACGTTCCTGCTTGTACTAAGATCGTAGAAACATATCCTCTACCTTTATCTAATAAGGCTTCGACAACGGCACCTACTGCATTTTTATTTGGATTTGCTTTCAACTCTAAAACTTCTGCCTCCAACAAAACTTTTTCTAACAATTCTGGAACTCCTTCTCCAGTTTTTGCTGAAATATCTTGTGACTGAATGCTACCTCCCCAATCTTCAACTAATAAATTCATAGCTGCTAGTTGTGTTTTCACATTGTCCGGATTGGCATCGGGCTTATCAATCTTGTTGATTGCAAAAATAATAGGTACTCCTGCTGCTTGCGCATGCGAGATTGCTTCTTTTGTTTGTGGCATCACATCATCATCTGCTGCTGCAACAATAATAACCAAATCGGTTACTTGAGCACCACGCGCACGCATCGCGGTAAACGCCTCGTGACCTGGTGTATCTAAAAATGCAATTTTTTGATCTCCAACCGATACAGAATACGCTCCAATATGTTGCGTAATTCCACCGCTTTCTCCATCTATTACATTTGCCTTTCTAATATAATCTAATAAAGACGTTTTTCCATGATCTACATGTCCCATTACTGTAATAATTGGGGCACGTGTAATTAAATCTTCAGGATTGTCTTGTACTTCTTCTATAGCTTCTTCTACCTCTGCACCTATAAATTCTACTTTATAGTTGAATTCTTCAGCAACAATGACCAATGTTTCTGCATCCAAACGTTGATTCATCGTTACCATCATCCCCAACATCATACATGAAGAAATAATATTTGTAACTGGAACATCCATCATGATTGCAACTTCACTTACGGTAACAAATTCTGTTACTTTTAAGATTTTATTGTCTAACGATTGTGCTTCTAATTCTGCTTCGGTTTGCTCTCTGTGAGCATCTCTTTTATTTCTACGGTATTTTGCACCTTTCCCTCGGCTAGATTTTCCTTGAAGTTTTTCTAAGGTATCTCTAACTTGTTTTTGGATTTCTGCTTCTGTAGGCTCTTCTTTTTTAACTGGTGATGCTTGATTGGCACCTCCTCTTCTAAAAGGTGGTTTTCCACTTCCACTTCTTGGAGGAAGTTTTCCGCTTCCACTTCTAGGAGTCGCTGCACCTGGAGTTACGGGCTTGTTTATTCTCTTACGCTTCTTTTTAGGATCGTTAGAGTTTGCAGGTCGTACCTCTGGTTTTTTCTTTTTGGGCTTTTCAAACTGTTTTAAGTCGATGGTTTTCCCGGTCATTCTAGGACCATCTAACTTTTTGTATTGCGTAACAATTGCTTCAGCATTTTCTGCAGTCAACTCTTTCGGTTTTGGTTCAGCTTGTTTTTGCTGCCCCACTTTTGGAGCTGTATTGACCACTGGAGCTCCTTTTTCTGAAGCTTCTTTGATAACATCTACCACTTCCTTATTCTCTGCAACTTTTGCGACTTCTTCAACAACTGCTTTTGGCGCTTCTGCAACAGCCTCAACTTCTTTTGGGGTTTCTGCAACTACTTTTGGCGCTTCAACAACAGGCTTTACTTCCTCTTTCACGGTTTCGGAAGCAACAGCTTCTACTTCAACAAGTTTTTTTCCGGTTGGGTTGCTGATATCAATTTTTCCAACAGTTTTGAACTCTAATTTTTCTGCCCTGGCTTTTAAAACAACTTCTTCTTTCTTCTCCTCCTCGGCTCTTTTCTGCTCTAATTTTGCTTCATGTTCCAAACGAATCGCTTCTTTCTCTTTTCGTTTTTCCTCACCAACTTCTTTAGATGCTGCTTTTTTGCTTGCGTCGGTTTGAAAACCATCAAGTAAGACTTGATATACATCTCCAGATATTTTGGTTGTAGGTCTTGCTTCAACGTCGTGTCCGTTTTTTGCTAGAAATTCTACAGCTCTATCTAGAGAAATATTTAATTCTCTTAAAACCTTATTAAGCCTCATTGTTTTGCCTTCAGACATATAATTTTTTTTAACCTTTAATTCTGTAAAAATAACCCTTTTACTTTAATTCTAATTTTGGTTGATTATTCTTCGAATTCTTCTTTCAAAATTCGTTGAACATCGATAATTGTTTCTTCTTCCAAATCGGTTCTTTTTACCAATTCTGCAACACTGGCATCCATTACGCCTCTTGCAGTATCTAAACCTATTTTTTTGAATTCGACAATGATCCAGTCTTCTATTTCATCGGTAAATTCTGTCAACTCAACATCTTCTTCTTCCAGACCTTCTCTTTGAACGTCGATTTCATATCCTGTCAATTCACTTGCCAAACGGATATTGACTCCACCTCTACCAATTGCTTTCGAAACTTCTTCTGGTTTTAAAAGTACGCTTACACGTCCTTTCTTTCCATTTCGTTCTTCCTCATACATTTCAATTTCCATTGAAGTCACTTTTGCAGGACTCAAAGCTCTTGAAACAAACAATTGTTCGTTTTTGGTATAATTGATAACGTCGATGTTTTCGTTCCCTAACTCACGAACAATTCCGTGAATTCTAGATCCTTTGACACCAACACAGGCTCCTACTGGATCTATTCGATCGTCATAAGAATCTACTGCTACTTTTGCTTTTTCACCTGGAATTCTAGCTACACCCTCAACAGTAATTAAGCCGTCAAAAACCTCAGGAATTTCTTGTTCAAATAGTTTATTTAAAAACTCTGGAGAGGTTCTAGATAAAATAATGGCAGGTTTGTTTCCTCGCAACTCTACCGTTTTGATCACGCCTCTTACAGAATCTCCTTTACGGAAAAAGTCGGAACGAATTTGCTCACTTTTTGGTAATACAATTTCGTTTCCATCGTCATCCAACAAGATAATAGCATTGTGTCGAATATGGTGCACCTCTGCACTGTACAATTCTCCTTCTAAATCTTTAAATTGCTTAAAGATATTGGTGCTGTCGTGCTCGTAAATTTTAGAGATTAAATTTTGGCGTAGTGCTAAAATAGCTCTTCTTCCTAAATCAATTAGTTTTACCTCTTCAGAAACATCTTCACCAATTTCAAAATCGGGCTCAATTTTTCGTGCTTCAGTCAACTCTATTTCCTCGTTATCATCTTCAGAAAAACCATCTGCGACAACAACTCTATTTCTCCAGATTTCTAAATCTCCTTTGTCTGGATTGATAATGATGTCAAAATTATCGTCAGACCCAAATTTACGTTTTAAGGCAGCTCTAAAAACTTCTTCTAAAATAGACATTAGGGTTACCCTGTCTATACTTTTGTTGTCTTTAAATTCCGAAAACGAATCAATTAATGCTATATTTTCCATTACATTCTTTCTTAAAATACAATCTTCACTTTTGCTTCTTTAATATCTGTATACAGAATCGTTGCTGTTTTGTCAACAGTCACTTTTCCTTTACCTATTGGCTTAGGCTCTCTTGCTTTCCACTCTAGAACAATCTCATTGTCTGTTGTTTTGACCAAAGTTCCTTCAAAATCCTCTTCTGCAGTCGTTACTTTTAAAATTCTATTGATATTTTTAACGTACTGTCTTTTTACTTTTATTGGGTGTGCAATATCTGGCGTTGAAACCTCTAAAGAAAAATCATAGACTTCCCTATCGATATTGTGTTCAATGTTTCTACTGATGCGAATACACTCGCTAAGCGGCACTCCGTTGTCACCATCAACAACAATTTGAATTCTATTGTTTGTTGAAATCTCAAAACTAATCAAGTACAAAGATTCGTTGAGTGCTAGTGCTTCTTCTAATAAATCTTTTACCTTTTCGTTCATCTTAAAATATAAAAAGAGGGGACTTTTGGTCCCCTTCATTTTCTCAATTATTCTTATTTCGCTGCAAAGATACTAAATGTTTGCCAATTATCAAAAAGAGTTGAATTCATTTATTTTTTATGATTTTTTAAACTCCATCATAAAATTCCATTTGATGATTCTTTTGAAGAAGCTATTTTGGACACATCCTTTAAAGGGTTCGCAATAAAATTCAAGAAACACCCTACGATGCTTAATAAGACCTCACAGATTTTTGAAACCTATAAGGTTTTCATTATTAATTGACTCCTCAATTTTAAACCTTCAAAAAAATGACAAAAGTTGTAGAAATAAAAAAGCAACTTTCAATCCGAAGATTAGAAGTTGCTTTTGTTGGCCTACAAGGACTCGAACCTTGAATGTCGGTACCAAAAACCGGTGTGTTACCAATTACACCATAGGCCAATGCTTTATTGCGGGTGCAAATTTATAACAAACTTTCAATTCTACAAGTATTTTTTAAAAAAAGATTTGGTTTAACAATCTTTTATGAATTTTTATAATGGGTTCCCGCTATTTACAAGCATTTTATTGGGATTTATTAGTAAATTCGCCACACAATATTATTACAAATTATGACATCATTAAACTTTAAAAAATGGGATCTAATTTTAGGTTGGGTCACATTTGCAATTGCTTTAATCACCTATTCTTTAACTATAGAACCTACTGTAAGTTCTTGGGATGTTGGAGAATACATCTCTACCGCTGTAAAACTTGAAGTGGGTCATCCCCCTGGAGCTCCGCTATTTCAAATGCTCGGTGCCTTCTTTGCTATGTTTACGACAGAGGTTTCAGAAATTGCTAAAATGGTCAATTTCATGTCTGCACTTGCAAGTGCATTTACCATCCTTTTTATGTTTTGGACCATCTCTAACTTGAGTCATAAATTGGCGCTAAAATCAGGTGCTTTAACCGACGGAAAATACATCGCAATTTTAGGAAGCAGTCTTGTGGGATCTTTGGCCTACACCTTTTCAGATAGTTTTTGGTTTAGTGCCGTAGAAGGCGAAGTCTATGCAATGTCTTCATTTTTAATGGCATTATTGTTTTGGATGGGCTTGAAATGGGAAAGTGAAATACACCTTGCTAGAGGAAACAAATGGTTGGTATTGATCAGTTTTGTTGTGGGTTTATCTTTTGGAGTACATATTTTATCATTATTAGTTATTCCCTCTATCGTCTTATTGTATTTCTTCAAAACCTATCCTAAAATTACCCTAAAAACAACTGCTATTGCCACCGTTATTGCTATTGTGATATTAATGCTTGTTTTTAAATTTCTCTTTCCATTTACCTTAAAATTCTTTAGTGCTTCCGAATTATTTTTTATCAATTCAATCGGAATGCCCTATAATTCGGGAACCATTATTGCAGGAATTATTTTGATCGCCTTATTTTATTATGGACTAAAATGGACTCGAAAAAAGAAAAAAATAGCGCTCAATACATTCATTTTGTCGTTGTTATTCATCATGGTAGGCTTCTCTTCTTGGATCATGTTGCCCATTCGAGCCAATGCAAATACTACGATCAACGAGAACAGTCCATCCAGTGCACGTGAATTATTGGCTTACTATAATAGAGAGCAATATGGAGATGCCAATGTTTTTTATGACACCTATTATTCAAACTCTTACCAAAGAGAGATCGATGCAACCCATCCTACGAAAGATGACAAACCAAAATACGAAAAGAAAGATGGAAAATACATCATTGTAAATCACTACAAAGATGTATTGCCAAATTATGCAGACAAACACAAAGGGTTCATTCCACGGATGGTAAACCCATCTCCTGAAGTAATTAAAAGATACAAAGCCATTGCTGGCATCCCACAAGAAAGTGAACGAAGACCCACATTTGGAGAAAACTTGACCTTCATGTTAGACTATCAATTTGGATACATGTACGGACGGTATTTTATGTGGAACTTTGTAGGAAGACAAAACGATATTCAAGGAAATTTGGATATCAACAATGGAAACTGGTTGAGCGGAATTGATTTCATCGATGAAGCCCGAATTGGCTCTCAACAAAAACTCCCATCTTATGTTTTAGAAAACAAAGGGCGAAACACCTATTATTTTTTACCCTTTCTATTGGGATTGATGGGCTTACTTTATCAAATCAAATGGGATAAAGAAAACTTTTTTACCCTGCTACTCTTTTTTGCCTTTACAGGTTTGGCAATTATTTTTTACACCAACCCAAAACCGTTTGAACCTCGAGAAAGAGATTATGCCGTAGTAGGTAGCTTTTATATTTTTGCTATTTGGATTGGTTTTGGAGTACTCGCGCTCTATGAATCTCTTAAAAAATACACAAATCCTAAAGCTGTCGCCATTCTGGTTAGTTCGGTGGCTCTTGTTGGGGTTCCGGCATTGATGGCACAGCAAAATTGGGACGATCACGATCGCTCCAACAGATTTACTGCACATTTAAATGCACAAGCCTACCTAGAATCTTGCGACCCCAATGCGATTATGTTTACCATTGGCGACAATGATACCTTCCCGCTTTGGTACATGCAAGAAGTAGAAGGCACCAGAACCGATATCAAATTGATCAACACCAGCCTGTTTGCAACCGATTGGTACATTGATCAAATGAAACGTGCCACCTATAAAGCTGCTCCAATTCCGTCTCAATTGACCCATGATTTATACAAATTTGGAAGTTTGGACGTTGCTTATTATTTTGATGAATTGAGAGCCATTCCGAAGGATTCTACCATTTCTATCAAAGACTTTATGCGTTGGGTAGAAAGCAAAAGCAGTCGTACTTTTTATGATTTGGATGATGATGGAATTCCAGAAAAAATGTTGCCTACCAATAATATTCGAATTCCTGTCAACAAAAAAAATGTCTTAACTTCAGGAATTGTACAGCCCAAAGATGCCGATCAGATAGTAGATTATATCGACATTAAAATAGATCGCGGTATTACGAAAAATAGGATTTTAATGCTCGACATTCTCGCAAATAACGATTGGAAACAACCCATTTACTTTACGGGCGGTTCCAATGCAAATGAAGAGTACATTTGGCTAAAAGACTACCTACAATTGGACGGATTGGGCTACAAGCTCGTTCCTATCAAAACTCCAATTGGGAAAAAGAGTCTTTTTGATATGGGAAGAATCGATCCTGAAAAAATGTACAGCAATGTTCAAAAATGGGACTGGCGCAACATCAACGATGGAAAAATCTATTTGGACGAACAAAGCAAACGAAATGCCATTTCGATGCGAAATAGTTTGATGCGTTTGTCTACAGCCTTTGCGCAACAAGGAGACAGCCTAAAAGCCATTGAAGTGCTTGACTTGTCCTTAGAAAAACTACCAATCAAAGAATTTGATCACTATAGTCTGTCCTTAGATTACCCAGAAATGTATTACCGATTGGGCGAGGTAGAAAAAGCCAGAAAAACTGCCGAAACATTAATTGGCCTTTTCAGAGAAAAACTCATTTGGCACAGTAGCTTTTCAAAAAATGACTTCGACCTCGTTTTTGAAGATTTTGACATGACTTTTCGCTATTTGTATCGTGGAGTGTTAGAACAAGTTCAAGAACATGATCCAGAGATTGAATACCTAAAACAACTACAAAATGAATTTAATAGCACGCTCGATTTGTTCAATCATATCATGCCTGCTGAAGAAGAAGAAACTGCTGGAGAAGTAGATCTTTTTAAAGACTAAAAGACACTAAATTCCTGCTGCCGTTCCTACGAAGGCAGGAAAATTAAATAAAGATAAAAGGCTAAATATATTGCTGCACGAGACCAATCAATGTATTGGCATCTTGCTCTCCTGTTTGGCGCCATTTCATTTCGCCATCTTTATAAATCATAAAGGTAGGATTTCCTTTTACACGCAAAGCATCTGCAAGAGGCTCGTTCTTTTTAATGTCAATTTTAATCACTTTGGCGCGGTCACCTAAGGCAGCAGCAACATCTCGAAGCGTTTCTAAACCGTTATCAACATCATCCCAGTCGAAGTAGAAATCTATTAAAATAGGCTTCTGAACGCCTATTAATTCACCAAATTTTGTCATAACCTAAAATTTTATGGGGCAAAAACGTATAAATTAACGAATTCTTAGGGCACAAATATACGCAATCTTATTGAATCCTTTGAGTATCAACCTTTTTTCAATTTGATGACAGTAATTTCTGGCCAAATCCCAACCCTTCCCGGGAAAGCATGATAACCAAAACCTCGGTTTACATTGATAAATCTTCCTGCCTCTTCATACAAACCTGCCCATTGTTTATAAGCATATTTTGAAGGACTCCATTTGATCCAACCCGGAATTTCAATTCCCAACTGCAGTCCATGGGTGTGCCCACTTAAAGTCAACTGATAATTGAAAGGGTCTTGCTTTACCTTGTATTCCCAGTGACTGGGATCGTGCGACATTAAAATTTTAAAATCCTCCTGCTCAACACCCGCTGAAGCCCGCTCTAAATCGCCCGCTTGATTGAATCCTTTTCCCCAATTTTCAACCCCCAATAGGGCTATTTTTTCACCATCCTTTTCCAAATATCGATGCTCATCCAACAGCAAATCAAAACCAATTTTTTGATGCACATTTTTGACTTCTTGAAAATTTCTGACCTTATCTTCTGGATTTTTCCAGTCCATATAATCCCCATAATCGTGGTTTCCAAGAATTGAGTACTTCCCTCCTTTGGCTTTCAATTTGTCAAAAACAGCAATCCAATTGTCCATCTCGTCGGCTTTATTGTTTACAAGATCTCCTGTAAACAAAAGAACATCGGATTGTTGCTCATTGATCAAATCTACTCCGTATTGAATTTTTTCTTTGTTGGTGAAACTTCCCGAATGAATGTCTGAAATTTGTGTAATGGTAAACCCGTCAAAAGCGGCAGGCAAATCATTAAATCGAAGGGTGTACTTCACTACCTTATAGTTATATTTCCCTTGAATGATTCCATAAATAAAAGAGGCAAAAGGAAGTGCCGCCAAGCCCAAGGCAAGTTGCGAAAGAAATTTTCTTCTATCGGCAAGAGGCTGAGTTTCTCCGGGTGAAATGGCAGAAACCAATTTCAAAATCCATCGATAAACATCTTCTCCAAAGAGCATACAAAGAATCACCAATTTGGGCAATAAGACCGTTAACATGATGCCCATTGCCATTTGAAATTGAGGGGTTTGCCCCAAGCTTCGATCGTAGGTGATCATGATATATAAAAAATTACTGTAAGCCCCCAAACTGATAAGTACCCAAGAATATCGAATCAATTTGCTTTTTGACACCGTTTTTAAGGCATGAAAGGCATACAATTCGATTACCACCATAATCATTACTAAAATACTTATCCTAACAATCCAACGCATATCCCTAAAGTCTTTAAAAATTTTGACAAATATACCTGTTAAAATACGAATCAATTTTAACATCCTGTTAAAGTTTTGTAGCTTTACTGCTGTGATTCTTTTTCGGCAGAAAACACATCGTTTTTCAGTACAAAAAAAGATCCTTAAAATAGAAACCAACCCAATGTCAGATCAAAAAAGAGTTTTTTTAGTAGATGCTTTCGCATTAATTTTTAGAGGATATTACGCGTTTATAAAAAACCCACGAATCAATTCCAAAGGTCTAGACACCTCTGCAATTATGGGTTTTATGAATTCTCTTCTAGACGTAATCAAGCGAGAAAGACCCGATCATTTGGCGGTTTGTTTTGACAAAGGCGGTAGTGTAGACCGGGTAGAAATGTTTGAGGCCTACAAAGCCAATCGAGATGAAACTCCGGAAGCCATAAAAATTGCGGTTCCTTATATACAAGAAATACTAAAAGCCATGCACATTCCGGTGATGGTCAAAAACGGTTTTGAAGCCGATGACCTCATTGGAACCTTATCCAAACAAGCAGAAAAAGAGGGATACCAAACCTTTATGGTAACCCCAGACAAAGATTTTGCCCAATTGGTTTCTGAAAATATTTTTATGTACAAGCCCCGCTTTGGAGGAGGCTATGATATATGGGGAGTACCCGAAGTTCAAGAAAAATTTGGTGTTACAAATCCTTTGCAAGTAATTGACTTTTTGGGGATGATGGGAGATGCCAGTGACAATATTCCAGGATTGCCAGGGGTGGGTGAAAAGACTGCCAAAAAGTTTATCGCAACCTATGGTTCTATGGAAAACTTATTGGCCAATACGCAGGAGCTAAAAGGAAAAATGAAAGAAAAAGTAGAAGCTGCCAAAGAATTGGGACTGCTTTCCAAAAAACTTGCCACCATTATGTTGGATGTGCCAGTTACCTTTAATGCCAAAGACTTTGAGCTAGACACTCCCGATCTAGAAAAAGTAACCGAACTGTTCAACGAGTTGGAATTCCGAAATTTATTGATAAATTTCACTCGAACATTTGCGCCAAAAGAAGCGGCTACAACCACAGAAACCGTAGAAAAAACTCCACTTGAGAAAGCTGCACCTGCTACCGTTGATGGTCAATTCGATTTGTTTGCAGCACCCGGAGCGGGCAGTGTAACCGAAGCCGAAGTCGCTTCTGGTTTTAAAACCCTCCAAAATACCAGTCATTTTTACCAGCACATCGACTCGGCATTCTCAAGAACACTATTGCTAAAAAAACTACTCCAACAAACCTCGGTGTGTTTTGATACCGAAACTACAGGTCTGAAGGCTTTAGAAGTGGAACTCATTGGAATTGCATTTTCATACGAAACTGGCAAAGGATACTATGTTTCCTTTCCAGAAGATCAAGAAGAAACCCAAGCAATTTTAGAAGAATTTCGTCCCTTTTTTGAAGCAGCAACCATCGAAAAAGTGGGACACAATTTGAAATACGACCTCAAAGTATTGTCCAACTACGACATGCCAGTCAAAGGACCTTTGTTTGACACCATGATTGCCCATTACCTGATCAATCCAGACATGCGCCATTCGATGGACATGTTGGCAGAAACGTATTTGAATTACCAGCCCGTTTCGATTACCGAACTGATTGGTAAAAAAGGAAAAAACCAACTTTCGATGCGGGACGTTCCGCAAAAAGACCAGACCGAATATGCCGTTGAAGATGCCGACATCACCCGACAACTTAAAGAACATTTCACCAAAGAATTGGAAAGTGGAAATGTAACAAAATTGTTCAACGAGGTAGAATTGCCTTTGGTCTCTGTACTAACGGCCATGGAAATTGAGGGAATCAACGTGGATGTTCCTTTCTTAGACCAACTATCTGTTGCTTTGACCGACGATATCAATCGCCTAGAAAAGGGAATTTATGAACAGGCGGGAGAAGAGTTCAACATTGCTTCACCAAAACAATTGGGAATCGTTTTGTTTGAAAACATGCAGCTGGTTGCCAAGCCCAAAAAGACAAAAACAGGGCAATATTCTACTGCAGAAGACGTATTGTCTTACTTGGCAAAAGAACATCAAATTATTAGAGACATTCAAGAATACCGACAGTATAAAAAATTGCAAAGCACCTATGTAGATGCCTTGCCCAATGAGGTGAATACGAAAACAGGAAGAATCCATACCCAGTATATGCAAGCAGTAGCTGCTACAGGAAGATTGAGCTCGAACAATCCGAACTTACAGAACATCCCTATCAGAACCAAACGTGGACAAGAAGTGAGAAAGGCTTTTATTCCAAGAGACCCACAGCATGTTTTGTTGGCGGCAGATTACTCTCAAATAGAATTGCGAATTATTGCGGCACTAAGCGAAGAAGAAACCATGATGAATGCCTTTAAAAATGGCGAAGACATTCATGCTTCTACAGCTTCGAAAGTATTTGGAGTGCCATTGGAAGAAGTGACTCGCGAACAACGTAGCAATGCGAAAACAGTCAATTTTGGAATCATCTACGGAGTTTCTGCTTTCGGATTGAGCAATCAGACCGATTTGAGCAGAAGCGAAGCCAAAGAACTGATTGACACCTACTATGCAACCTACCCAAAACTGAAAGCCTATATGACTGAGCAGGTAGATTTTGCTCGCACGCACGGATATGTAGAAACGGTTTTAAAGAGACGTCGCTACCTTAAAGACATCAACTCTCAAAATGCAATGGTACGAAGTGGTGCCGAACGAAATGCAGTGAATGCGCCCATACAGGGTTCTGCAGCAGATATTATCAAATTGGCGATGATCAACATTCACAAGCGATTTGAAAAAGAAAATTTCAAATCTAAAATGCTCTTGCAAGTGCATGACGAATTGGTTTTTGATGCCCACAAAGATGAAGTCGAAATCATTCAACCCATTATCAAATACGAAATGGAAAATGCCTTTCGCATGACGGTTCCTTTAGATGTAGAAGTAGGTTTGGGCAACAACTGGCTCGAAGCGCATTAATTATTTTTGAAAAACCCCGTAATCAAGAAAACTTGCATTACACTTTTCGGACAATCAAAATTTCATCGTTGGAAAATTCCATCCAAGAAAAATCGTAGAGGTAATAATATACTTTTATATTTTTGTGCTGATGTGTATGATATTTAAATTGAAATTTCTTTTTCTCCAATAAAATTCTTTTGATTTTAATTTGCACCTTCCTTTTGCCCATGAGTTCTAATAATATACTCCAATTTCGATGCAAAATGATATCGATCTCTTTTTACAGCAATTTTTGTCGCTTTCCGTAAATTGGTATGATAATAATTTTTGCACCGCAGAGAACAAAATAGCTTATCGGATCTGCCAACTAAGATTTTAGAACAAATTTTACATTTCATTTTTCTCTTTTTTTAAAAGTACACTTTTTTTATAAATCACTCATTTTTTTCATAAATGCCTTTGTAATAGGGGTTTTTAGAACAGTCGTTTTTAACGGTTATGATCCTATTATTTTGATTTGCACTTTTTATTTTGATCGATGCCCTTTTATTTTTGAGAAAGTTTTGATAACAATTTTTAAAAATAGCACCATGAAAATCTGTATTTATCAACCCCGAAAAAATGCCAAACGCATTAAAATCTCCATTCCTTTTGAGAATGTAGACCTCAGAAAATCAATTAAACTTCCAGTTACACAAGTGAGTTATAACGATGCTATAGCCTATTGCAAATGGTCAAATAAAAGACTTCCAAGTTATATTGAATATTGGAAAATTGTAAAAAATGATAAGCGAACTATTGTATCAGAAAATAAACTGCCGATTTCTGAGACAGATAAAGTAAATATTGTTGGAAATGTATGGGACATAACTAAAGATGAAAAAAATCAAGTAATAAGATTGGCTGGAGGTTCACTTTTTTGTTCTAAAACAACTTGTCACGGAACGACTAAAGAAAGAGAATTATTTATCGATAAAGAAACAGGAAATATACATATTGGTTTTTCCGTTATTGACCTTTAGAAGAATCAATTATTGTCAAAAAAAGTAATGTATCAAGGAATCTAAGGACCATTGTCTCTATATCGCTTCAAAAGCTGAAGTTAGCTGTCAAAACGAAAAAATTTGAATTCGAAGTTGTTTAGAATATACATCATTTCTTTTTTTTAACTATATTAGACTTGAAATAAAACCCCCATGAAAGAAAAAACAGAAGCATTAGAAGGCTATTTAGAAAATCATTACATACACAGAAGCAATTGGCTTAGGGCCGCTGTCCTTGGGGCCAATGACGGAATTTTATCAACTGCAAGTATCGCTATTGGGGTTGCAGCTGCAAGTGATTTTCGAGAACCGGTAATATTGGCAACACTGGCTGGGCTAGTTGCGGGAGCTTTGTCTATGGCAGCAGGAGAATATGTTTCCGTTTGTTCCCAAACTGATATTGAAAAAGCTGACATTGAACGGGAAAAAGAAGAACTTCTTGAAATGCCAGAATTGGAACTTGAAAGGCTTGCTGAAATTTATGAACAAAGAGGATTGAAAAAAGAAACGGCCATGCTGGTTGCAAAAGAATTTACAGCCCATGACGCTCTAGGAACCCACATTCGTGACGAATTGGGAATCAATGAAATTAGTCAAGCCAATCCCATACAAGCGGCTTTTGCTTCTGGGGCTGCATTTACCGTTGGAGGACTGCTCCCTTTCTTGGTAACTCTTTTCCTTCCTCTAAAAAGTATGGAATATTCATTGTACGGTTTTGCCTTGTTTTTTCTGGCCCTTTTGGGGGCCGTATCAGCCAAGACAGGGGGTGCTAGTATTGGAAAAGCAATTTTAAGAATTTCTTTCTGGGGAACAATCGCAATGGGATTGACCGCCGCTGTTGGTCATTTTTTCAATGTAAATATTGCCTAAGACGACATCAAAAAACTTTTAACTAAAAAAATATACCACTCTTTTTGAAGTGAAGTGTTAATTAACTCCTCAAAAAAACAAATTAGTTCTCAAAAAAAGTATTTTTGCTTCAACGAATCATAGCCAACAATATTGAGTCTTTTTCACCTTTTTAAATCTGATGTTTCAGGAATTGAGCTTCCAGAAAAGTTCACATTTCCGTTTTATTACGAGCCACATTCGCTCGCGAAATTGGCGGCAAAAGAACTCCAAATCTACTTAGAAAGTCAAACAGATTTTACCCATAATTTTGGATTTGATGCCAATGAGACTGAAAATCCGATTGGAAAAATGTTTGGGGTGTTGGTGGTGAAAAATAAAACGGGTCAATTAGGGTATTTGGCAGCATTTTCGGGTAAACTGGAAGACGAAAGTTGCCCAGAGCCATTTGTTCCACCCGTTTTTGATTTGAGAACTCCAAACAGTTTTTATCGAAAGGGAGAGCAAGAGATTGAAAACATCAACCAGCAACTGACCACCTTAAAAAATGACCCAAAATACCTCCATTTAAAAAAAATAGTCAAAAAAAAGTCTAAAGAAATTGAAGAAGATTTAGCGCTACAGCGAAGAAAAATGAAGCGTTCTAAGAAAGAACGAAAACTTCGCAAAAATGAAGCCTTTCAAAATATAGCTGCAAAAGACTTCGCCATACTCACCACAAAATTAGCTCAAGAAAGTTTTAACGATCAGTTTTTTTACAAAGAACTACTTGCCTATTATACCCACCAAACGGATCAAAATAGAAAAGAGCTTCTCTCATTTGAGACCCAAATTGCTACCTTAAAAAAGCTTCGGAAAGAAACTTCTGCTTTGTTGCAAAAAACCTTGTTTGAAAAATTTCAGTTTTTAAATTCCAAAAAAGAGCCCAAAGCACTCATCGATATTTTTAACAATCCTGAAATAAAACCCCCAGCGGGTTCGGGAGAATGTGCTGCACCTAAACTCTTACAGTTTGCTTATAAAAATGAGCTAACACCCATCTGTATGGCTGAGTTCTGGTGGGGAATCTCTCCAAATTCCGACATCAAAAAGCATCAAAATTTTTATCCTGCTTGTCAAGGTAGGTGCAAACCCATTTTGGCCCATATGTTGGACGGAATCCCTGTGGATGAAAACCTACTTCTTAAAGAGATTTCTACAGACAAAGCACTGGAAATCATCTACGAAGACGATGCCTTGATTGTGGTAAATAAGCCTGCAGAATTTTTATCGGTTCCAGGAAAAGAAATCAACGACTCTATATACACTCGCATTAAAGAGCAATATCCTGATGCTACAGGGCCCTTAATTGTTCATCGACTAGACATGTCTACATCGGGCATTTTGTTGCTTACCAAGACCAAAGAGGCAAATAAAGTATTGCAAAGTCAATTTATCAAAAGAACCATCCAAAAGCGATACATCGCTTTGCTAGATGGTGATGTGCTAGGGGATAAAGGAAAAATCAATCTGCCTTTGCGATTGGATGTGAATGACAGGCCCAAACAATTGGTTTGTTTTGAACATGGTAAAAACGCACAAACCATCTGGGAAGTGATCAATCGAGAACAAGGAAAAACCCGGGTGTATTTGTACCCAATTACAGGAAGAACCCATCAGCTGCGAGTACATGCAGCCCACAAAAAAGGGTTGAACCATCCAATTCTCGGTGATGATTTGTACGGAACCAAACAAGATCGATTGCATTTGCATGCAGAGTTTATTGCTTTCTCACACCCAACGACTGATGAAAAAATGAGCTTTCGGGTTCCTCCGGGTTTTTAAATTCAAAAGACAGAAGAAGGCATTTTATAAAATTTCCTTAAATTGACCTAGTTTTTTAAAAAATGATATGTCCCAAATAAATGCTCTCAGGCTGCCAAAACGGTTTCAATTATTAAAAACCTTTGCAATTACCTTTCTTCTCCTATCAGGTATCATCAGGATAGTGTTGTATGTTTTAAGCTTGGAACACATCACCTTTGATGTGGTTCGTCTTTTTAAAATTTTTAGCATCGGCTTTTTCTTTGATATCGGTGCTTTATCTTATTGTTTGGCCTTGTATGCTTGTTATTTGCTAGTAATTCCTCATAAGCTAATCGGGAGCAAATTAGACAGGATCATCACAAAATTTTCTTATGGATTTTTTCTTTTTTTTCTCCTCTTTTCATTTTTAGCAGAAATTCCTTTTTGGCAAGAATACCAACGCCGATACAACTTTATTGCAGTAGATTATTTGTTGTACACGTATGAAGTGATCGAAAATATTCACCAGTCGTTTCCCTTACCAGCCCTACTAATTTTTATTGCGATACTATTAATCGGGTGTATCACTTTTGCCAAAAGACAACAAGCATATCGCAATACTTTTCAAAATAAAGATGGATTTTTTATTCGACTTGTTCCAACATCAATAATCCTTTTTATATTGGCAATGTTCCACCTGTATGTGTATAATATTCAAGCAGAAATCTTCGAGAATATCAACGAAAACGAACTGGCAAAATCAGGTTTGTATTCATTTTTTTCGGCATACAAAAGCAATGAATTGGATTTCAATGAATTTTATCAAACAGCATCTAAAAACGGTCATTTCACAATTACACGTCAGCATTTAAAAGCACGCAACGAGCGATATGCAGACAATTCAAATAGTATTTTACGAGAGGCTTCACACCTTGGAGAAGAGCGTACTCCCAATATTATTTTTATTGGTCTAGAAAGTATGAATGCTAGTTTTTTAGAACGGTATGGAAACACCCAAAACTTAACACCCGCGATTGATGCTCTTCACAAAAAATCGATTGCATTTACCAATATGTACGCCACAGGAACAAGAACCATTCGAGGATTGGAAGCAATTAGTTTGGCCATACCTCCAACTCCAGGAAGAAGTATTGTTAAAAGAAAAAACAATGAAAATTTATATACTATTGGCGAAGTTTTTAAGCAAAAGGGTTACAGCAGAACTTTTATTTATGGCGGAGACTCAGAATTTGACAATATGCTGAATTATTTCAGCAGCAACGGATTTGACATTGTAGATCGAAAAAAATGGCATCGCATACCACCAGCCATTGCCACCCAACGAGAACGCATTTCAGACGCCGAAGTAGGTTTTGAAAATGCTTGGGCTACCAGTGATGGAGATCTTTTCAGGAAACTAATAAAAGTAGTTGATGCACAGCATGAAAAGAAACAGCCTTTTTTTAATTTTGTGATGACCAGTTCAAACCACCAGCCCTACACCTTTCCTGAAGGGGTGATCGACTCCAATGAAAAAACTAGAAACAATGCCGTGCGATATTCAGACAAGGCATTGGAAGTTTTTTTTACAGAAGCCGCCACCAAACCATGGTTTAAAAATACTGTTTTTGTGCTTATGGCAGATCATTGTGCCTATAGTGCTGGAAGAACGGAAATCAATATTAAAAACCATCATATCCCCGCCTTTATCTACAATATGAAAGGGCAATCTCCAGAGGAAATCGGCAAACTGTCTTCACAAATCGATATTTTTCCTACCCTATTTGGATATTTGAACTGGAGCTATACGAGTAATTTTTTTGGGAAAGATATTTCGAAAATGACTCCAGCAGACGAACGCGCATTTATTGGAAATCACAGAAAAGTAGCCCTTTTAAAAGATCGTAAATTGATGGTTTTAGAAACCCAAAAGAAACACGCTAGCTATGCGTGGAATCCAAAAGAAAACTTGCTGAGTCCTATGGAAACGGATGCACTACTACTAAGCGAAACCATTGGGTACTACCAATCTGCTTTTGAGTTATTTAAAAATGGAGGGCTCAAAATAAACACTTCAAAAAATAATTGAATTGACTGTTTGACAATCAAATAATTAACACTACATTTGCACTCCTTTTTTAAGGAAAAGTTAATTTATATAAATATACAAAAACTAATAGTGTAATTATGAACACATTAAGTTACAAAACAGTATCAGCAAACAGCGCTACCGCAAACAAGGAGTGGGTTTTAGTTGATGCGGACGGGCAAACGTTGGGTCGTCTAGCTTCTAAAGTAGCAAAGCTAATTAGAGGTAAACACAAACCAAACTTTACTCCTCACGTAGATTGTGGAGACAACGTGGTGATTATCAACGCAGAAAAAATTGTTTTAACTGGAAAAAAATGGAGTGACAAGTCTTACATCCGTCACACAGGATATCCAGGAGGACAAAGATCGTTAACTGCAACAGAAATGTTCGCGAAAGATCCTACCAGATTGATCGAGAAAGCAGTAAAAGGAATGTTACCTAAAAATATTTTAGGGGCAGCGCTTTACAGAAACTTGTATGTATATGCAGGTGGAGAGCACAAACAAGCCGGTCAAGAACCGAAAGTTTTTAACCTAAACGATTATAAATAATGGAGACAGTTCACAAAATCGGTAGAAGAAAGACAGCGGTTGCTCGTGTGTATCTTTCTGAAGGAAAAGGAAATATTACTGTAAACAATAAAGAGTACACCAACTATTTCACTACAGGAACTTTACAATACAAAGTGCAACAACCATTAATGTTAACAGGAAACTTAGAATCGTATGATATCAAAGTAAATGTGTACGGTGGAGGGGTTACAGGTCAAGCAGAAGCGATCCGTTTGGCAATCACAAGAGCATTGGTATCAATCAACGAAGAGCACAGATTGGTTTTAAAACCAGAAGGTTTATTAACTCGTGATCCAAGAATGGTTGAACGTAAGAAATTTGGTCAGAAGAAAGCTCGTAAGAAATTTCAATTCTCTAAACGTTAATCTTAGAATTCTTTCTAGATTAATTTTGAAGAGACTGTTATATAATTTAATATTAAACAGTTTAGCATCTAAATATAGAAGACTCGAAAGACTACTCCTATATTGATTCAAAACAGAAAGTAAACACATTTATAAAATGGCAAAAGTAAATATTCAAGAATTATTAGAAAATGGAGTGCATTTTGGTCACTTAACAAGAAAGTGGAATCCAAACATGGCTCCTTATATTTATACAGAACGCAATGGTGTACACATCATTGACTTATATAAAACAGCAGCAAAAATAGAAGAAAGTGCAGATGCATTGCAAAAGATTGCAAACTCTGGACGTAAGATTTTATTCGTTGCGACCAAAAAACAAGCAAAAGATATCGTTGCTGAAAAAGCAAAAGCAGTAAACATGCCTTTTATCACCGAGAGATGGCCAGGAGGAATGTTGACAAACTTTGTAACAATCAGAAAAGCTGTTAAGAAAATGGCCACGATTGATAGAATGAAGTTGGATGGTTCTTTTGATGCATTGTCAAAAAGAGAGAAATTACAAATCAATCGTCAGAGAGAGAAATTAGAAAAGAATTTAGGTTCTATTTCAGACATGACTCGTTTGCCTGGTGCAATTTTTGTAGTAGATATTAAGAAAGAGCACATTGCAGTTGCAGAAGCTCAAAAACTGAATATTCCAATCTTTGCAATGGTAGATACAAACTCTGATCCTAGATTGGTAGATTTTGTAATTCCAGCAAACGATGATGCTTCTAAATCAATCGAAAAAGTTTTATCTCATGTAACTGAATCTATCGCGGAAGGGTTGTCAAGCAGAAAAGCAGACAAAGACAAAACGAAAGAGGAGCCAAAGGCTGAAGCGAAAGAAGTAGCAACGGAAGAAGTGAAAGCGGAAACTCCAGCGAAAGAAACAAAATAAGTACAACTTTAAAATATACATAACATGGAACCAGTAAAGATTAGTGCTGCTGATGTTAAAAGATTAAGAGAAGCGACAGGAGCTGGAATGATGGACTGTAAAAAGGCATTAGTAGAGGCAGCTGGAGATTTCGATAAAGCAATTGATGTTTTACGTAAAAAAGGTCAGAAAATTGCAGCAAAAAGAGCAGATAGAGATTCTACTGAAGGAGTTGCTGTTACAAGAATAAACGCTGATAACACTGTTGGTGTTGCAATCGTATTGGCTTGTGAAACAGACTTTGTAGGTAAAAACGATTCTTTTGTAGCATTAGGGGGTCAGTTTGCAGACATCGCTTTAAATTATTCAGATAAGGAATCTTTCTTAGCTGCTGATTTTGGAGGAATGACTGTTGCTGATAAATTAGTTGAGCAAACAGGAGTGATTGGTGAGAAATTAGACATCACTGCTTTTGAAAAAGTAGAAGCTGCTTATGTAGGTGAGTACACACACATTGGTAAAATTGCTGCATTGGTAGGTTTATCAAATGCGGTTAGTGGTGCAGAAACTTTAGCAAAAGATGTTGCAATGCAAATTGCTTCTATGGGAGCTACTACCTTATCATACAAAGATTTTGACCCTGCATTTGTTGCAGCAGAAACTGAAGCAAGAATTGCTGTCATCGAAAAAGACAATATCGAACTTGGAAGATTAGGAAAAACGTTGAAAAACGTTCCTCAATACATTTCAATGTCTCAATTAACTGATGAGGTAATTGCAAATGCTGAAGAAGCTGCAAAAGCAGAATTAAAAGCTGAAGGGAAACCAGAACAAATTTGGGATCGTATCTTACCAGGAAAAATGGAAAGATTTATCGCAGACAACACAACTTTAGACATGGAGCAATGTTTGTTAGATCAAACATTTATCAAAGACGAAAAGAAAAATGTTGCAGCCTATGTTGATTCCTATGGTGATGTTTCTATCACTGGCTTTAAAAGAGTTACTTTAGGATAATAGATCCTTTTGAATCTAATAGAAAAACCTCGCAAGTATTTGCGAGGTTTTTTTTGTTTCAGACAGTCTTGTCTTAAAATATAAATAAGCTTCTCTGTGATGTCCCTTTTATTTTTCTTTCAATAGTTCTAAAAGAATATTTGCAAGCTTTTCAGGTTGTGAAAAATTTGGTGTGTGGCTTGAATTCAAAGTGTACACTTTTTCAACGTTTCCTTTATACATTGCTTTTTGCACCTCAATAGGTATCGCTCTATCTTCTGTACATTCAATATAATATTTAGGGATTTTCCCAAATTTCTCATCTGTTATTTGTAGCTCATACATCAATGGGGCAGCTGGTTCAGGTACAATATATGGTTTTGCGCCATCAAAAGCTTCTTTTGGAATATCATGTGCAAAAGCATTTTGAATTTCTTCTTCTTTGACAAGAGCATAAGTTTTATCTTCTGATAAATAGAAATTTTCAACTGCTTTGGATCCTTCTACACCTTGTACCGCTCCAAAGAATGAACCTCCGTTTGGTAGTAAAAATGCAGTTAAGTAAACTAATTTCTTAACTTTATTTAATCTTAATTCTGCGGCTCTGCTTACCGTAATTCCGTTAAAGCTATGTCCTACTAAAATTACAGGTTCATCTTGTTTGTCAAGAATGTCTGTAAGTGTTTTCACATAATCATCCATTGTGATGTCTGCAGGAGATGTCTTATCACTTCCGTGTCCTGGTAGGTCTGGAGTTAATACTGTGTGTCCATTTTCTTTTAGGGCTTTTGCTACATTTTCCCATTGCCACCCACCTAGCCAAGCAGAGTGCACTAATACATAGGTTTCTTTGTTGTTCATTTTACTCCTGTTTTTAAAGTTATCCATTTTTTTTGTTTCTACTTTGTGTGTGTTTAAACATCCAATGTTGAAAATCGAAAGTAGCACGATTGTCATAAGTGGATTAATGTTTCGAATCATCTTTTTGTATTTAAGTTATTATGCTACAAACATAAAACGAGAACCAAAGTAGCATCTGTACCTTTTGATACAAGTGGGAAAAAAATTAAAAAATGTGTTTTAGAGGAGTTCAATTTGCCTAAAATTTAATTTCACAACCCCTGTGAGTTCAAATTGTTTTAGGATTTTAGAGACGACTTCTCGTGTGGTGCCAATCTCTTTTGCTAGCTGACTATGCGATAGCTTCACGTAAGGAGAATTGTTTTTTTTGCTAACCGATTGGAGATAATCCATCAAGCGTTTGTCAATTTTATTAAAAGCCAAGTTTTTGTAGGAATGAAGTAAATCTTCATAGCTACCTATAAATGAATTTGTTGTAAAGGTATTCCAAGATTTATATTTGAAACTCCATGCTGTGGCATATCTAACAGGAATCTTAATGATTGTAGTTTCCTCTTCTGCTTTTGCATTTATCAGGCTTTTACAATCTTTAAATGTAGCTGAAAGTGATAGTACACACGTTTGCACTGGGTGAACATAGTAGAGTAAAATTTGCCGATCTTCATTTTCTTGCCATACTCTGACTTTTCCAGAAATTACCAAGGCCAATCATTTGATGTATTTGTGTTGCTCGACTACAAACGAATCTTTAGGAACTATTTGTATGACTCCCACGTTAAGAATTTCTTCTTTTAATTCGTCCTCTATAATATGTAAAGCTTTGAATAATTGATCGAATTCTGTCATTTTTTTAATTGTATAACGTTCATGGTGTGTCTAATAAGTACTTAAGCTGCAAAATTATACTTACGAAAATACGTAAATCTATATTGATTTAAAAGAATTTTATTTAAATCTATAAATCTATGGAACACCTACCGTAAAATTCCTTGAATTTCTTTATTCTGAAATAAATGCCCTCACAAAGGTCTTTTGGTCATATGTAAGCTCCTCAAAAAAACAATGCAGCACACTCATTTTTTAGTATGGCATCTCGCACATGGGCTTAAAAAGGAAAATTTTTACTTTTTTCGTAGACTTGTGCAACGGTTACAATTGTTGTACACCGTTTTTATTTAAATATATTACTGTCATTTATCCAATCATATTCGGTTTTGTATGATTTTCCAAATTCATCTTCGTATTGGGAAATTATCTTCATATTCTTTAATAAAATATAGGCGTTTTCTTTTAAATACCTGTCAGCGTCTAAGTGATTTCAAACAACATTTTGTGTTAACTTAAATCTAAACTCAAATTTGTCATCGGTTTTTATTGGTTGAATTTTTCCAATGTCACTTTTTAATTCGGTTTTGTCAGGTTTGTTTTCATATTCAATCTGGTAATTGTAGGCAGTAACCGAAGAATTATTTCGAACCTCCAAATTATAAGACCAATCCAAATACCAATATTGTTCAACTTTATCTATTCCAACTCTTATCACTCTCGGATTATTTGCTGTATATACTAAAGGTCCACGCATTGTAAAATTCTTTTTTCTATGGAAAACTACCTTCGGTCTCGATTTTTCATTTTTATCAAATATTTTGGTCAAAATACTTGCTATTAAAAATCCGCCCGAACCAATCATAACTATTAATGGTTCTTCTTCTTTAGTCCTAAAATACCAAATAAGCCCCAAAATCAGAATTGTGATTTCGACTACGATTGTTATTATGTTTTTTAGAATTTTCATTGGTTGGTCAAATGGTGTACAACGTTTAGTATATGGTGCGTATCCCGCAGGTTATGCACTATATACCTTGTTGTGCAGTCGTATTTATTTTTTCATTAATGCTTGTAGACTTTCTATTTTCTTTTGTAATTCATCAAACGTCATAATCTCCACATCTCTACTATTACTTCTAAATAACTCAAAAGAATACTGCTGTTTGTCAGTAAGGTCTTTAATACTTCCAATTAAAACCACACATTTGGAATTAAATGTTTCAAAATCTTCTTTTGTTTTTCCTTTTGTGGTGTAAAACTCTTTTTGAAAATTGTCTCGTTGATTTAGGACTTGATTTATACAACCTGTTAAATCCTTAGTTGCACTAAAAACATCATCACCACGATAAGCAGTCTTTTCAAGTAATTTTGTCTTATGGGTTTTTATTTCAAGAAATGACACATTATCGCTAAGAGTATTCTTTATTAAAAAGTCGTTGAACTTGCCATTTTTGTTGTCCAATGTTTTACCACCTACATATGCTTCGTCTCTGTATAAAATAACTGGTTGGGCAAATATTGAAGAGAATATCCAACTATGTAGTTTTAAAAAGCCTTGCCACCTTTTTTCAAGTGAGTGACCATCTGTGGTGAGTTTCATCAAGCTTTTGTATTCTTTTAGAGTTTCTTTAATGTATTTGCTATCAACTATCTCTTTTGTTTTAGCCAAAGAATCTTGTGTCAGGAAATCAGTTTTAAGTGAAAGACTTTTAAACAATTCAATAATTGCTTTTTTGTCCTTAGCTGAAAATTCGTCAAGAGATTTACCCCAACTCAATAAAGAAGTCGCAATTGTGTTAGGTATGTAGCTGGCTTCTGGTTTATCAATATCCTTAGGGAATAAATCATGAAGTACATTTTTTAATACAGCATCTACATCACTATTATTTTTTTTGAATACGCTATCAAAGCTATCGTTTAGCTTTTGCAAATCCTTTTGATTTAGATATAGCTTTTTAGCTGTTCCGCCAATCTTTGTTTTACCATCCTTTTCTATAATCACTTCTTTGAAATCACATTGCGTATCAAGAAATTTTGAGAATGGCTTTAATCGTTTTGTAAATCCATATCCAAAAATAACAGACTTGTTTACCCCAACTGGAAGTTTCCCTTTAAATCCAATGAAAGAAAATTTCTCAATCGTTTTATACTTCTGTCCACCTTCAAAGGCTCTTGGAAAGTGAACTACTAAATCTTTTTTCTTATAGGTAACTCTTGATTTTTGATTAATGCCAAGTTCAGAATCTATGTAGTCATAGATAGTCATTGTTACTGTGTCTTTGTCTACTCGTTCTTCTTTTATTTTGGTCATAATCTCAGTTTATTTATATGCTGCACAACAACTGAATAACCCTATTGCGGTTATATAAATTATCAATGCAAGTTAAATATTTTTAGCATAAAAACCAAAAAATAACGAATAATATATTTACATAGCCTTAGCAATGTTATGGATAGAGGGTGTGTTTTAGTAGGATCTCGATACAATTCAAAAATTATGTTGCCCTAAAAAATTATGGATCCCTTGTATTCGCAAAAAAAAATCAAAAAAAAACCGTAATTTTGCTCGACTCTTTTTTACAATAAAATAGGAGTCTAATCCTATACAAACACTATGCAATACAAGAGAATTCTTTTAAAATTAAGTGGAGAAGCCCTAATGGGGGAACGACAATACGGAATTGACCCCAAACGTCTGGCCGAATACGCTAAAGAAATCAAACAAGTTGTAGACCAAGGAATCGAAGTTGCCATTGTTATTGGTGGTGGAAATATTTTTAGAGGTGTGGCAGGTGCCGCCAATGGCATGGATCGTGTGCAGGGTGACCATATGGGAATGCTTGCAACCTGTATCAACGGACTGGCACTTCAAAGTGCCTTGGAAGACGAAGGCGTGATTACCCGCTTGCAAACTGCCTTAGAAATCAAAGAAATTGCCGAACCCTATATCAAGAGAAAAGCAATTCGCCATTTAGAAAAAAAACGGGTCGTAATTTTTGGTGCTGGAACAGGAAACCCTTACTTCACCACAGATACTGCAGCCGTTTTACGTGCCATCGAAGTAAATGCCGATGCCATTTTGAAAGGAACTCGAGTAGATGGTATATACAATGTAGATCCCGAAAAAGATAAAAATGCCATTAAATTTGAAACCATCACATTTAAAGATGTAATTGAAAAAGGATTGAAAGTAATGGACATGACCGCATTTACTTTAAGTGAAGAAAACAACTTACCAATCATCGTTTTTGATATGAACACCAACGGAAATTTATTAAAATTAATTACCGGAGAGGACATCGGAACGATTGTTAGCAATACATAATCATACTCTTTAAAATTAGTACCCAAAATGAACGAAGAAATTGAATTTATCATAGACAGTGCCAAAGAAGCAATGAATGGCGCTATGGAACACTTAGTCAAAGAATTACGAGCAATTAGAGCTGGAAAAGCAACACCTTCGATGTTGGTCAATGTAATGGTAGACTACTACGGAGCACAAACACCATTGAGCCAAGTTGCCAATGTAAGCACACCAGATCCTAGAACGATCTCTATACAACCTTGGGAAAAAAGCATGCTACAGGCTATCGAAAAAGCCATCATGATTGCCAATCTTGGGTTTAACCCAATGAACAATGGAGATGTCATTCTGATCAACGTTCCACCATTAACAGAAGAACGAAGACGTGATTTGTCTAAACAAGCTAAAGCAGAGGCCGAACACGCCAAAGTAGGAATTCGAAATGCACGTAAAGATGCCAACAACGAAATCAAAAAAACAGACATCTCTGATGATTTGAAAAAAGATGCAGAAGCCATGGTACAAAAATTAACCGATTCTTATGTAAAGGAAATTGACGAGACATTTGTTGTCAAAGAAAAGGAAATAATGACCATCTAATACCATGAAACATCGACACGATAAAGCCACTATTCAAAAGGCAATTGTCGCAATCATATCACTACCAGCTTGACGAAACCCTATGAGTATTCAAATCATACACTTCGTCAAGCTCCATTTCACCAAACAATTCCGTCTTTTTAGAAACCCTCTCAAATTATTTCAAACGCCCTCACAATTTCATTACCTTTGTACAAATTTTTTTAGATGAGTTTTTGGACAAAAGTCGCGGGTATTATATTAAGAAACCGTTTTTTGGTTTTAATCATTATTGCGGGTATTACTGCTTTTTTAGCTTCGCAAACAAAGTATATGAAATTCTCATATTCTGAAGCAAATCTCTTACCAGAAACCCACGAAGCAAACTTAGATTACAATAAATTTTTAGAAATTTTTGGAGAAGAAGGAAACTTGGTCATCCTGGGAATCAAAGATTCAACGGTATTTACTCCTGAAAAATTTAATGCGTGGAACAATTTGGTCAATAAATTTGATGATCGAGAAGAAATCGATTTTACCATTTCTATTGCCGATGTTAAAAAATTAAAAAAAGACTCCCAAAAAAGAAAGTTTGTTTTAGAACCCTTATACGAAGAAGACCCTACCACCACCAAAGAGGTTTTGGCTATCAAAAAACAACTTTTTGAAAAGCTTCCGTTTTATGACAATTTGTTATTCAACAAAGAAACAGGAACCTTACAAACGGCTATCTATATTAAAAAGGCAATTATCAACACCCCGCAGCGTAGAGATTTTATTTTCAGCTACCTCAAACCCACCATAGAAGCTTTTGAAAAAGAAACTGGGATGGATGTTCGTATTTCTGGAATGCCCTATATACGTACTTTAAACGCACAAAATATTCAAGATGAAATCCAACTTTTTGTTGGAGGTGCACTCGGAATCACAGCACTGATTTTCTTTTTCTTTTTCCGTTCGTTCAGAGCTACTTTCATCACTCTTTTAGTGGTGATTATTGGAGTGGTTTGGGCATTCGGATTCATCGGACTCTTTCAATATGAAATCACGGTATTATCTGCGTTGATCCCTCCATTAATTATTGTAATTGGGGTTCCCAATGCGGTATTTTTAATTAACAAATACCAGCAAGAAATAAAAAAACACGGACAACAAGCAAAAGCATTGCAACGGGTGATTTCTAAAATTGGAAATGCAACCTTAATGACCAACATTACGACTGCTTCTGGATTTGCAACCTTTGTATTTGTAAAAAGTAGTCTGTTGCGAGAATTTGGTATTTTGGCTTCGATAAACATCATCAGTATTTTTATTTTGGCATTGTTAATCATTCCGATTTTGTACAGTTTTATGCCACTTCCGAAGAAAAAACACTTGAATCACCTTGAAAAAAAGTGGATCGAAAATGTGGTGAATTGGATGGAAAAAATGGTAAGAAATCGTCGAATAACCGTTTACTTTACTACCGTTTTAATTATTGTGATTAGCATCATTGGAGTTTATAAAATAAGAGTTTCGGGAAGTTTGATCGAAGACATGCCCAAAAGCATGGACTTTTATAAGGACATTCGTTTCTTTGAAAAAGAATTTGGCGGAATCATGCCCTTAGAAATTTTAATCGACACCAAAAAGGACAAAGGAGTCATGAAATTGTCAACCTTAAAAAAGATGGATAAGATCAATGAAGCCATCGAAACCTTTCCAGAATTGTCCAAACCCATCTCTGTCGTAAATTTGGTGAAATATTCTAAACAAGCCTATTACCGAGGAAATCCGAGATACTACCAACTTCCTACAGGACAAGAACAAAGCTATATTTTTGCATACACCAAAAACTCAAATAGCGATGCTAGCATGCTCAAAACTTTTGTAGACTCTACAGGGCGCTACGCAAGAATTACAACATTTATGAAAGATATTGGGACAGACAAAATGGATGTCATCCAAGAACGACTGAAGGCGGTAATCGACAAAGAATTCCCTTCAGATAAATATTCCGTTTCAATTACTGGAAAAGCATTGGTTTTTATCAAAGGAACCAACTATCTGATTACCAATCTGGTTTTCTCACTTTCATTAGCCATTTTGTTAATTGCATTGTTTATGGCATGGATGTTCCGTTCTCCACAAATGATCCTTATTTCGCTCATTCCAAACATTTTACCACTACTAATTACTGCTGGACTGATGGGCTTTTTTGACATCCCAATAAAACCTTCTACCATCTTAGTTTTTAGTATTGCATTTGGAATTTCGGTCGATGACACCATTCACTTTCTGGCAAAATATAGGCAAGAATTGATGGCAAATAATTGGCGAATCAAACCCTCTGTATATGCAGCATTACGAGAAACGGGAGTCAGCATGTTTTATACGTCCATCGTACTATTTTTTGGTTTCTTGGTGTTTACACTTTCGAGTTTTGGAGGCACCATTGCTTTGGGAGGACTGGTCTCTGTAACCCTGCTTTTGGCGATGGTTTCAAATTTAATTTTGTTGCCCTCACTCCTTTTAACCTTCGAAAAGAAAATTGCCAACAAAGAAGTCTTTAAAGAACCATCGATGAAAATATTCCCTACATCAGAGGAAACCATAGACGAAAATGAATAGTACAGGCCTTTAAAGAGCCTCGTTTTATTCGGTTTTTTCACTTCAAAAAAAGTATATTTGTTTCTTTATAGAACAGTTTTTATTCGCGGATATAATATAGTCAAAAGATGATACAAAGCAGCGTTGCCAAGATCTTAGAATCGGGCACAATTTTACAAGAAGTAACTTTAAATGGATGGGTAAGAACATTTAGAAGCAATCGTTTTATTGCAGTCAATGATGGCTCTACCATCAATAACATTCAATGTGTTATCGATTTTGAAAACACCCCAGAAGAAACTTTAAAAAGAATCACAACAGGTGCTGCAATCGCTATAAAAGGAACCCTAGCCGAGAGTCAAGGAAAAGGACAGTCGGTAGAAATTCAGGTTTCTGAAATTGAAATTCTTGGAGATTCAAACCCAGACGAATATCCTATACAACCCAAAAAACACAGTTTTGAGTTTTTAAGAGAAAACGCACATTTACGTGTCCGTACCAATACCTTTGGAGCCGTAATGAGAGTCCGTTCTGCATTGTCATTTGGAGTGCATAAATACTTTCAAGAAAACGGGTTTAACTACGTAAATACTCCTATTGTAACAGGCTCTGACGCAGAAGGTGCTGGTGAAATGTTTCGCGTAACAACTTTTGAAGACAACAAAGCGCCGGTGACAGAAGATGGAAAAATTGATTATGCTAAAGACTTCTTTGGGAAAGAAACCAATTTAACGGTTTCTGGACAACTAGAAGCAGAAACCTTTGCCATGGCACTGGGAAAAGTCTATACATTTGGACCCACATTTAGAGCTGAAAATTCAAATACAACTCGCCATTTAGCAGAATTCTGGATGATAGAACCTGAAGTTGCTTTTATGGATTTGGACGGAAACATGGACTTGTCTGAAGATTTTATCAAGTCTGTTTTGACCTACGTACTCGAGAAATGTAAAGACGATTTGGCCTTTTTGGACCAACGCTTATCGCAAGAAGAGAAGTCAAAACCGCAAGCAGAAAGAAGTGAAATGACTTTATTAGAGAAACTTCATTTTGTGGTAGACAACAATTTTAAACGTGTTTCATACACCGAAGCAATTGATATTTTGCGCAATTGCAAACCCAATAAAAAGAAAAAATTTCAATACATCATTGACGAATGGGGATCGGATTTACAATCGGAACACGAACGATATTTGGTAGAAAAACACTTCAAATGTCCAGTGATTTTGTTTGATTATCCTGCAAATATTAAGGCTTTTTATATGCGTTTGAACGAAGATGGGAAAACCGTTCGTGCCATGGATGTTTTATTTCCTGGAATTGGAGAAATTGTCGGAGGAAGTCAAAGAGAAGAACGCTACGATGTTTTGGTTGAAAAAATTAAAGCCATGGGCATCGACGAAAAAGAATTGTGGTGGTACTTAGATTTGCGTAAATTTGGGACAGCAGTTCATTCTGGTTTTGGATTAGGTTTTGAAAGACTGGTTTTATTTGCTACAGGAATGAGCAATATTAGAGATGTAATTCCATTTCCAAGAACCCCTCAAAACGCAGAATTTTAATTCGATTTTTGTATCTTTAAAATATGCTAAAGCAAGGTTTACAATACAAACTCTTACAGAAATTATCTCCTCAGCAAATTCAGTTGATGAAGCTCATTCAATTGCCAACACAAGCTTTTGAAGAACGTTTGAAACAAGAAATTGAGGAAAACCCTGCTTTAGATACTGGCAAAGAGGAACCAGCCTCTTTTGAAGAAACCTTCGATGAAGAATATGATGATACAGGCACAGAAAAAATAGATGCCGATGACATCAATATCGATGAGTATTTAAGTGACGATGACTTCCCGAGTTACAAAACTCAGGCCAACAACTACTCGGCTGATGATGATGAAAAAAACATGCCTTATGCCTCTGGAACTTCCTTTCATCAATCTTTAAAAACACAAATAAACACCTTTCGCCTTGACGAAGAAGAACGCATAATTGCCGAATTTTTAATAGGGAGTATCGATGACAGCGGCTATATCCGAAGAGACATTATTGATCTGGTAGACGACCTTGCATTTACTGCCAATGTTTTTACAACTGAAGATAAAGTAATTAGCATTCTCAAAAAAGTGGTTCACACACTAGATCCAATTGGTGTGGGAGCAAGAGACTTAAAAGAGTGTTTGATCATTCAATTGAAAGGAAAAGAAAGGACCAAGATTCGAAGTTTGGCAATTCAAATTCTAGAAACAGCTTTTGATCACTTTGTCAAAAAACATTATTCCAGACTTCAAAAAAAATTTTCAATTTCAGAAGAGGAATTGAAAGCAGTAACAATTGAAATTTCTAAGCTCAACCCCAAACCTGGAAGCTCTTATGCAGGCAATAGTAAAATTGCAGAACAGATAGTTCCCGATTTCTCTATCCGAATATTGGATGGCGAATTGGACTTGACCTTAAACTCTAGAAATGCCCCAGAATTGCATATCTCTAGAGAATACAACAACATGTTGAAAGGCTATCAGGAAGCCACTATAAAAAGCAAGTCGCAAAAAGATGCGGTCTTTTTTATCAAACAAAAATTAGATGCTGCTAAGTGGTTTATCGACGCTATTAAACAACGTCAGCAAACCTTATTGGTCACCATGAATGCCATTATGCATTATCAATATGATTATTTTTTGACAGGCGATGAACGCAAGTTGAAACCAATGATCTTAAAAGACATTGCAGATCAAATAAAAATGGATATTTCTACAGTTTCAAGAGTCGCAAACAGCAAATATGTTTCGACACCCTACGGAACAAAATTGATTAAAGAGTTCTTTTCCGAATCCATGAAAAATGATCAAGGAGAAGACGTATCTACCAAAGAAATAAAAAACATTTTAGAGTCTATTATTGCCGAAGAGGACAAAAAAAGACCTCATACAGATGAAAAATTAGCAATCCTTTTGAAAGAAAAAGGCTATCCAATAGCTAGGAGAACCATTGCAAAATACCGAGAACAATTGGAGGTACCCGTTGCCAGTTTACGTAAAGAAATTTGATGCGATTTCATAAATTCATCTCTGCAATCTTGCACCCCATTGTAATGCCTACGATTGGGGTCTTGAGCTACTTTCTAGTAATTCCTCATTCTACAAACAGCCTTCAAAGACAGTTTTTTTTGGGAGTTATTTTTGTTGGCACCTACCTTGTTCCATTTGCAATTTTAGCTATCCTAAAAGGGTTCAAACTCATCCACTCTTTCCAGCTAGCTACATCTAAGGAACGTAAAATTCCGCTCTTTATAATGATTTTACTGTTCACCATCCTAGGAGGAATTTTTATAAAATTGACACAATTTAAAGATTTTGGATTGTTTTTTTACGGAATATCATTTGGATTGATGCTTGCCTACCTCTTTTCAAAATTTAGAGTAAAAATAAATTTACACCTACTTGCAATGGGATCTATGGTTGGCTTCTTTATGATGATGGGAATTGAATACATGATCTCTATGATTCCTCTTTTACTCTTTCTCTTCGCAATATCGGGACTGTTAGCCAGTTCTCGATTGCATTTAAAGACAGATACTCCAAAAGAGATATACTTCGGGTTTTTCGTTGGTCTCATAGCACAAATAAGCGCCTATGCCTTCTTATAAAAAGTAAAATACTAAGCCAAACTTAAGTGCTTTGGTCTGAATGGTTTCTCTAGCAATATTTCCATCTGAATACATTGGAGACAATCCATAAAAGAAATGAAAATTAAAGGCGTCGTATCCGGCAGAAAGGGTGAGTCCATACTGTAATTTATTGAATCCACTGATATTTGAAAAGGAGGTTGAAAGATTATTTGCATCTACAAATACAAACCGATTTGAAAAATTATACAGTAGTTTTACACCAGTATAAATTCTCCAAAATTGATATTTATTCGCGGTAGATGTTCTCCAACGAAACTCGAAAGGAACTTCAATATTGTGTGAAAAAAAAGTGTTGGAGCTTAAAGTGTAGTCCTCAGAATAAATAGTAACACGATTGAACTCTTCTACTTTTAATTCATGGTTATAAAAATCAAACCCATAACCTGCTCCTACTGCAAATGAAATGGTTCCTTCCTTATTGAGAATCACATCTTTCATAAATCCTGCAGAAAATCCATAAGAAAAACCACTGCGAAAAATTCCACTAGGTTGGTCGTACATTTGATTGTAGCTGATGATCGCATAAAGTTGATCATCGGCATAACGCTCGCCAATTTGCAAAGAATCTTTTTGGGCAAATAAGGAGGCTCCACAAAAAAGAAAAAGAAGAAAAATAACTTTATTCATAATTTTCAAACGAATATTAAAGATACACATTTTCACGAATTCAGTTTAAAAACCATATCAAAATAATTTCATAAAAAAAAGCAACCCTTGAAAGGATTGCTTTTGAATTGTTTGCGATAAAAGTCTTACTTGATATCTGAACCCGTATTGGTTGAATAACTCACCTTAAGAGCATTTACATCTCTTAATTTCAATCGAATATCGATAATAGTACCTACACTAGATTGTTTATCTGCTTTGATAGAAGTTGTCATAAATGGAACTTCAGCATCAGAAACTTTGGTTCTCGCATTGATAATAAATGCAGGAACTTGATCGGATGAAGCAATCTTGTCATTCAATTGAATCTTGTTATACCCAACACCATATTTTTCGTCTTTTGCTTTCCCAATATAAATGGTACTCACCAAACTTTTGTGCTCTAACTTCTTTACTTCTGTTGCAGAAGGCAAAGCGGGAGTGTCAATTTGTAAGCTTGTTTCTCTCATGGTAGTGGTCACCATAAAGAAGAACAATAACATAAAAACGATATCCGGTAAGGCTGCAGTATTGACGGCAGGTATTCCTTTTTTTCTCTTTTTAAATTTAGACATAGGTGTTAAATTTTAAAATTAGTTTGCCGATGTTGGCTCAGCATCAGAAATAATTTGAGGGTATGCCAGTTTGATATCCTCTACTTTTTTCTTTAACTCTTCGTTATTTTTGTCATCACTGTAGGCTTTTTCGAGCTCTGTAAAAGACATTCTATAACGTTCTTGACTCAATCTGTTTCTTAAATCTGTATACGCTTTCAGCAACTCATTTTGCACAATAATGTATGTACCATAATCAGTTCCTCGATCACTTTGCACAGAAATAATGGCTTTGTTTGGGTGATCAGAAGAGTTGATACTTCTTTCACCTTTGCAATAATCGCAAGGTCCTGTAGATACACCATCTTCAATTTTACCTTCACCTCCACCATTGTCTATAAACTTTACAGCAGCATCTTTGAGTTCCTTAACATTCATTCGCTCTCCTTCTACCAAGAGCTCATTGTTCCTGTTAATATTCACTTCAAAAATGTTTTTCTCCTTAATTACAGGAGGTACATAATCTGCTGGTGGTTTTTCAGATAATTTTTTTGAAATTCCTGAATCCACGTTCATTGTAGTTGTTACTAAGAAAAAGATTAATAACAAGAAGGCAATATCTGCCATTGAGCCTGCATTAATTTCTGGAGTCTCTCTTCTTGCCATAATTTATGATTTTATTAATCCTTTAAGTAAATCGTATACAAAGAATAAACTTGCTACCAATCCTAAAGCGATGCTGAACCAGATTCCAGTTCCAACCCATTGGTTGATTGCTGTTCCAGCTTCACCACCTTCTAGTACTTTGTTTTGTGTATCAACTACTGCGTTGTTGTCTGCCATGAAGTAACATATTACTAGTACTACGGCTAAAAGTCCAATTCCTAAAACCACTTTCTTTAGGTTTTGAGGATTTTTAATCATACTCCATACCGAAAGTATCAATGTGATCACAACTGCAGCGTACAAAAGAAATGCTGAAAACCAAACGATAGGGTTGATAACACTTTGTTGCACAGCTGGGTCATTCTCTAAGGCAGTAGTATCTTCCATAAAAACTCTAATGAAAAGTACAGCACCTATAACAGCGATAACGGCTACGAATATGCTTAAATATTTTGCTAAATTATTATCTTTCATAATGATAATTATTTTTTGTATTTAACTAACAAATCGATCAATGATATAGAAGCATCTTCCATATTATTTACGATACTATCGATTTTAGATACGATATAATTATAAAAAATTTGTAAGATAATAGCCACAACTAAACCAAATACAGTTGTCAAAAGTGCTACTTTAATACCTACAGCAACTACTCCTGGAGAGATGTCATTGGCAACAGCAATCATATCAAAGGCTTTAATCATTCCAATTACAGTTCCCATGAAACCAAGCATTGGCGCTAAAGCGATGAATAAAGATAACCAAGAAATGTTTTTCTCTAATTGCCCCATTTGTACACCTCCATAAGAAACTACAGCTTTTTCAGCAGCTTCAACTCCTTCATCTAATCGGTCTAAACCTTGGTAAAAAATAGATGCAACAGGTCCTTTTGAATTTCTACATACCTCTTTTGCTGCTTCAACACCGCCAGAACTTAAGGCTTCATCAACACTCGCTACTAATTTCTTCGTATTGGTTGTTGCCATGTTCAAATAAATAATTCTTTCAATTGCAATCGCCAAACCTAATATCAAGGCTACTAATACAATTCCCATGAATTCTGGGCCACCTTCAATAAAACGTTGTTTTAATTCTTGGTGAAAAGTTTTTTCTTCAGTTACTGCTTCTTGTGCAAAAGTTGATTGAATAGCTCCAAAAAACATGAATCCTGCTACAGTTAGGACATTTACTACTTTTTTCATCTTGGTTATAATTAAATTTTAATAATTAACGGGTTAAAGGTATTAATTTTCGATTCAAAAAAACAAATTATTTAAATGGTTTCAATGCTTTATGCTTAAAAAACACATTTATAACACATTCGTTATTTAAAAGGGGCAATTAACAAAAAATTGTTGAACATTTAAAAAAAAACCGAAGGTTTTTATAAAGATTTAACGGAATAAATTTATTTTTCTGTGAATTGAAGAAAAAAAATAGAAAGTTTAACCTCATAAAAACAACAGCTCTTAAGAAATCTCTCCTCGTAATGAGCTTTCAAAGAACATTTTAAAGGAAGATGCCTCTAAATTTTCGGCCAATAAGTACATTAATTTGGCAACAGCACTTTCTGTAGTGATATCTTTTCCATTAATCACTCCGATTTCTTTTAGAGCGACACTTGTTTCATAATGCCCCATTACAACACTTCCTCCGGCACATTGAGTCACATTCACAATACGAATTCCTTTTTGGATTGCGTCGGCAACTAAATCCAGAAACCATTTTTTAGTAGGAGCATTTCCAGAACCATAGGTTTCTAAAATTACTCCTTTCAAATTAGGAATGGACAAAAGGTGTGCCACAACATTTTGAGTAATCCCTGGAAACAACTTTAAGACCACAATATTGGTGTCTAATTTTTTTCTGATAATTAGTTTTTTCTCTGGATTTTTTTGATGGTGAATCAAATGCTCATTAAAATTCAAATGCACACCACTTTCTGCCAAGGGCGGATAGTTGAGTGACGTGAAGGCCTCAAACTGCTCGGCATTTACCTTGGTGGTTCTATTCGCTCGATACAATTTGTATTCAAAATACAAACAGACTTCAGAGACTGCGGGTTGACCATTTATTTTCGCAGCAGCAATTTCAATGGTCGTAATTAAGTTCTCTTTGGCATCGGTTCGTAAATCTCCAATTGGCAATTGGGAACCTGTAAAAATGATGGGCTTTTGTAAATTTTCAAACATAAAGCTGATGGCAGAAGAGATATAAGACATGGTATCGGAACCTGTCAAGACGACAAATCCATCATAGTTTTCGTAATTAGATTCGATCAACTCTGCTATCTGTACATAATAATCGGTATTCATATTGGAAGAATCAATCAATTCGTCAAAAGAAATACTATCTATACTACAGTCCAATTGCTTTAATTCTGGAATTTTCTCCACAATCTGAATAAAGTCAAAAGCTTTGAGTGCATTGGTCTTATAGTCTTTCACCATTCCAATGGTACCTCCAGTGTACACGATTAATATTTTAGTTTTGTTTGTCATTTTGTCATTTTTACACTCCAAATCATAGATTGGAATACTTTATGCTGTAAAGCTATCAAACAAAAAATGAATTACAATTTTAAAAATAAAAAATTATGATGGAATTTTATCTATTGATTGGCGCAATTTCACTGGCAAGCTGGGCAATTAGCAATACCTTAAAAAATAAATTTAAGAAATATTCTCAAATTCAATTGCGAAATGGAATGAGTGGAGCTGAAATTGCTTCCAAAATGCTAGCCGATCACGGTATTTCGGACGTTACTGTAACCTCTACACCAGGGATGCTGACAGATCATTACAATCCACAAAACAAGACTGTCAATTTGAGTGAAGGGGTTTACAATCAAAGAAATGCGGCAGCGGCAGCTGTGGCGGCTCATGAAGTAGGGCACGCGGTACAACACGCTCGCGCCTACCAATGGTTAAGCATGCGTTCTCAATTGGTTCCTATCGTAAGTGTTACCTCCAAGTTTTCTCAATGGCTAGTCATTGGAGGAATCATTTTAGGGGCTACCTCTGGCGCAACAGGCATTGGGTATTATATTGCAATTGCAGGATTGATTTTCATGGGGTTTGCCACCTTATTCAGTTTCATCACTCTTCCTGTAGAGTATGACGCTAGCAATAGAGCCTTGGCATGGTTGCAAAACAAAAACATGGTTTCTCAACAAGAATTGGCAGGGGCCACCGACGCCCTGAAATGGGCTGCCAGAACTTATTTGGTTGCTGCTTTGGGATCTTTGGCAATGTTGCTGTATTGGGGAATGCAAATTTTAGGAAATCGGGAGTAATTTCAGCAATGCTGTTGATATTTTCTCACTTCAGAATACTAAAAATACGTTTGAAAATTCAAACGTATTTTTTTTGACACAACCTTTTTGAGTACTCAAAAAGATTGTTATTAATTATATATTCAAAGTAAAAATTAACCGTCTAAAGTTTAATCATTCAACTTTAAAACTGCCATAAATGCTTCTTGCGGAATTTCTACATTTCCAACCTGACGCATTCTCTTCTTTCCTTTTTTCTGTTTTTCTAACAACTTCCGCTTTCGAGAAATATCTCCTCCATAACATTTTGCTGTTACATCTTTACGCAAGGCCTTTGTAGTTTCTCTTGCAATAATTTTAGCACCAATTGCTGCCTGAATAGGAATATCAAACTGTTGTCTTGGAATCAATTGTTTTAATTTTTCTACAATTTTCTTTCCAATCCCGTAAGCATTGTCTGCGTGTAAGAGAGCAGAAAGTGCATCTACAGGTTGTCCGTTTAATAAAATATCTACACGAACCAATTTTGACTCTCGCATTCCGATAGGAGAATAATCAAACGAAGCATATCCTTTAGATACCGTTTTCAATCGATCATAAAAGTCGAATACAATTTCTGCCAATGGCATGTCAAAAGTCAACTCTACACGTTCTGTGGTTAAATAGGTTTGATTGGTAATTTCTCCACGTTTTTCGATACACAGACTCATTACTTGTCCTACAAAGTCGGACTTGGTAATAATAGAGGCTTTGATAAATGGTTCTTCTACTCTGTCCAATCTTGAGGGATCTGGCAAATCTGTTGGATTGTTCAACAAAATCATCTCCGTTGGTTCTTTGCGCGTATATGCGTGGTAAGATACATTGGGAACCGTGGTAATGACCGTCATATTGAATTCGCGCTCCAAACGTTCTTGAATAATTTCCATGTGCAACATTCCTAAGAATCCACATCGAAAACCAAAGCCTAAAGCGGCAGAACTTTCTGGAACAAAAACCAAAGAAGCATCATTCAATTGTAATTTTTCCATTGAATAACGCAGTTCTTCATAATCTTCGGTATCTACAGGGTAAATTCCGGCAAAAACCATTGGTTTTACATCCTCAAAACCATCAACAATTTCTGTGGTTGGACTTACTGCATCTGTAATGGTATCTCCTACTTTTACTTCTTTTGCCGTTTTTATTCCAGTAATTAAATAACCTACATCTCCTGTTTTCACAGATTGCTTCACAACTTGACTCAATTTCAAAGTCCCTACCTCATCGGCAAAATACTCATGATCGGTTGCCATGAATTTGATACGCTGCCCTTTTTTAATTTCTCCATTAAAAACTCTAAAATAGGTTTCAATCCCTCGGTACGAATTGTACACAGAATCGAAAATTAAGGCTTGTAAAGGTGCATTGGGATCTCCTTTTGGGGCAGGAATCCTGTTGATAATGGCTTCCAAAATATTTTCAACACCAAAACCTGTTTTTCCACTTGCGTGAATTACATCTTCTGGGTCACAGCCTAATAAATCAACAATATCATCGGTTACTTCTTCCGGATTTGCAGAGGGCAAATCTACTTTGTTCAAGATAGGAATAATCTCCAAATCATTCTCCAATGCCAAATATAAGTTTGAAATGGTTTGTGCTTGAATACTTTGAGCCGCATCTACAATTAGCAAAGCGCCTTCACAAGCAGCAATAGAACGAGAAACTTCATAGGAGAAATCTACGTGTCCAGGAGTATCAATTAAGTTTAAAATAAACGGCTCTCCATTGTGGACATAATCCATTTGAATGGCATGTGACTTGATGGTAATCCCGCGTTCGCGTTCCAAATCCATACTATCCAACAACTGCGCTTTCTTTTCCCGATCGGTTACAGTCTTTGTAAAATCTAACAATCTGTCTGCCAACGTACTTTTACCGTGATCAATATGGGCGATAATGCAAAAGTTTCTAATATTCTTCATTTGTTAAATTTGATTTCTAAAATGATTGCAAAGATAGGTTTTTTCAATATCAAAACAACATTAACTATTGATGTTCAAGCAATGCTTAAAAAAACCAACGATCAACACAAAAAAATCTCTTACATGATCAATATGGACATGATAGGACCTTTAAAAAAAGATGCTGCTTTGACGCTTTATGAAAAGGAAACCGTACTTTTCATTGAAGAACTTTTTCTTGGTGACTACTGAATTTGGGTTTTGAGGATTAAAAACACTAATTTTGCAAAAAAATAATCCGTTTTGGTAAAAATAGGTCCTATAGAACTCCCCGATTTCCCTCTTTTGTTGGCACCAATGGAAGATGTTTCAGACCCTCCTTTTAGAGCTTTGTGCAAAGAAAATGGAGCAGATGTTGTATACACAGAATTTATTTCTTCGGAAGGGCTCATTCGTGATGCAGCAAAAAGCGTAATGAAATTAGATATTTACGAAAAAGAAAGACCTGTTGGAATTCAGATTTTTGGTGCAAATTTAGATTCAATGCTAAAAACCATAGAAATTGTTGAAAAATCGAATCCAGATATTATTGACATCAACTTTGGTTGTCCTGTAAAAAAAGTGGTTTCTAAAGGTGCTGGAGCAGGTATCTTAAAAGATATTGACTTAATGGTTTCTCTAACAGAAGCGATGGTAAAACACACCCATTTACCTATTACTGTTAAAACTCGCTTAGGTTGGGATCACGATTCTATAAGAATTGTAGAAGTAGCAGAACGATTGCAAGATGTAGGCTGTAAAGCCATTTCCATTCATGGAAGAACACGTGCGCAAATGTATAAAGGAGATGCAGATTGGAAACCCATCGCTGCTGTAAAAAACAACCCAAGAATGCATATCCCTGTCTTTGGAAATGGAGATGTGAATACGCCTGAAAAAGCCATGGAAATGCGCGATAAATATGGTTTGGATGGTGCTATGATTGGTAGAGCTTCAATTGGATATCCTTGGTTTTTTAGAGAGGTAAAACACTTTTTCAATACAGGCGAATATCTGAAAAAACCCACCATTGCAGAACGTACCGAAATGGCACGAAAGCATTTGAAAATGGCGATTGACTGGAAAGGTGAAAACCTAGGGGTATTTGAAACTCGAAGACATTATACCAACTACTTTAAAGGCATTCCACATTTTAAAGAACACCGAATGAAAATGGTTACTTCCGACGACTCGCAAAGTGTATTTGCTGCATTTGACGAAGTACAGGAAAAATTTGGGCATTTAGAAATTCCTGAATTTGAATAACTGCACCCTTCCTTTTTAAAAGACAATTTCTATCCTTCTATATACTCTTTAGAAATTCTACTTCCTGCAATTTTGGAAGCAAAGAACCCTAAAATAGTAATGGTAAGGATGACAATCCCAAGGTTCATCCATCGAAATTCAACAGGATATGCAAAATTTTCAGTAATCATAAACCAGCTAAATTGTTGTTGTAAAAACACCAAAATAACACCAAGACTGAGACCAATGATCATTCCGAATAGCGTGAGTAAAAATCCTTGTAAAACGAAAATTCGTTTTATGTCTTTAATTCCTACCCCTAAATTATAAAGTGTTTTTAGATTGTTTTTCTTTTCGATAATCATCATAATAATGGCGCCAATCACATTGAATAACGCGATGATCACTATCAAAGTAAAAATAAGATAAGAAACAAAATTCTCGGTATTGATAACCTTATAATACAAGGCATTCAATTGTGCCTTGGTGGCAACTTTATAGGCATCTCCCAAAGAATTTTGCAATTGGGTTGCTATTGCATCTGCGTCAGAATCTGGAAGGAGTTTTAATTCGACTGCTGTAATTCTATTGGATTCAAAATCCAACAATTCTCTCGCCAAAGCAATAGGTACAAAAACATATTTATTGGCAAACTCTTCGGTACCAGAATAGGTTCCAATAATTTGGACATCTACTTTGGAAAAAGCGTTGCTTTCTGTCAAAAACTGGGTTCCTGGATTGGGCACATAGATTTCTAAAGGCTTTCCAAAATTGAGAATTCCCAAAGAAAGTTTGTACGAAATTCCGTTGCCTATTACAGCGGTATTCAAATAATCTTCATCCAACCAAGAACCAATATCTAACACAGAATCAATCTGAGTAATTTGATTGTAGTTGGCGTCCACTCCTTTCAAATAGGCAATAACATCTTTTTGATTGTATTTTAAAAAAACGCGCTCTTCAATAACTTTCGAAGTAAGTGCTACTGAAGGATTGTTGGAAAGCAACCTTTCAAAATCAGCTTGATATACAAAGGATTTACCTCTGGTAGCCGTAATTTGGATATCGGGATCGGAAGCATCCAACATGGCGTAACTAAAAGTACGCAAACCGGAAAATCCTGAAAGAATGATGAACAAAGCCAACGAGCCTACAATTACTCCAAAAGAAGCAATCATCGTAATCATATTGATGGCATTATTACTGGCTTTTGAAAATAAATACCGCTTGGCGATGTAGTAAGAAAAATTCAATTTTTGGATTTGATAATGCTGAAATATACCAATTAAAATTGACTTATTAGCCTCTTTTTCTTTTAGGAAGAATAGAAGGGTTTTTGATAGGATCTTCGTCTTGACCACTGAGCGATTTGTCAATTTCTTCGATATAATCTAAAGTGTCATCCACAAAAAACAATAATTCGGGCATTCTACGCAATTGATTTTTGGTTCTTTTTGCCATTTCATGGCGAATTAATGGCGTATTGGACTGTACTCCTTTTACAATCGCATCTCTGTTTATGGATGGAAAAATACTTAGATACACTTTAGCAATCCCCAAATCGGAAGTTACATGAACTTTAGAGACAGAAATAATTATTCCTTTCATTCCCTCCTGTGCAGCTTTTTGCAAAACATCTACCAAATCTTTTTGTAGTACTCCTGCGATTTTTTTTTGTCTATTGGTTTCTTCCATTCCGCAAATTTACGACAAATTTACATTCTGCCATGATTTCCAAACCATAAAAAACAATGAGTATCCCCTAAAAATGAACGTTTTCCATGAGTAATACTCCCCCTTAAAATTACAAAATGAGAGATTTGTTAAAAAAACTTATCTTGCCCGAAATTAAAAACAAACTTTTAAAAGGGAATGTACTTATATTTGAAAAAATAAGGTCTCACAATTTCAATTAAAATACACTAATAACTCACTATGCAATTCTTAACTTTTATTGGATTTACGGCTTTAGTAGCCATCATCGCTTACTACAAAACACGAAACGAGGAAGCAACATCAGACGGCTATTTCTTGGGCGGACGCAGTTTAACTGCAGGAGTCATTGCGGGTTCTTTATTACTAACCAATTTATCAACCGAACAAATTGTAGGACTGAATGGTTCGGCCTATCAAAGTGGATTGTCGGTAATGGTTTGGGAAACACTTGCAGCGGTTGCCATGATTGTAACAGCCATTTTTTTGCTACCAAGATATCTGAAAGGTGGATTGACCACAGTGCCTGGTTTTTTGGCAAAACGATTTGATATTCGGACCAAAACCTTAACTTCAGTATTATTTCTTTCTGGATATGTGGTGGTACTCCTTCCTGTCATTTTATATTCTGGGTCACTTGCAATTAGTGGAATGTTTGATGTCCCTCAACTGTTAGGGGTAAACCATACCCAATCTATTTGGATTTGTGTCTGGGGTATAGGAATCATTGGTTCTATCTATGCTGTTTTTGGTGGATTGAAAGCGGTGGCTGTATCCGATTCGATCAACGCAATCGGGTTGTTAATTGGAGGTCTTTTGATCCCAATTTTTGGATTGATGCTCATTGGAGAAAATGGAAGCATCATCGATGGATTATCCGTTTTAGTAACCGAAAATCCCGATAAATTCAAATCGATGGGAGGCCCAACAGACCCAGTGCCATTTTATACCATTTTTACAGGAATGATGTTGGTTCAAGTATTCTATTGGGGAACCAATCAACAAATTATACAAAGAGCTTTAGGAGCCAAAAACTTAAAAGAAGGTCAAAAAGGATTGTTATTGGCATCGTTTATTAAAATACTAGGCCCTATTATTGTGGTTTTACCTGGTTTGATCGCCTTCCATTTGTTTCAAGGAAATCTTGAATCTGCAGACAGCGCGTATCCGATGTTGGTGAAAAAAGTATTGCCTGGAGCTTGGGTAGGATTCTTTGCAGCAGTATTGTTTGGAGCTATTTTAAGTTCTTTTAACAGTGTCTTAAACAGCTCTGTAACCCTTTTTGGAATTGACGTATACAAACAACACATCAACAAAGCTGCTGATGAAAAAACAGTGGTAAAATACGGGAAAATATTTGGGGTTACTTTGGCAATTGCTGCGATGTTTATTGCCCCTTTAATTGCTAATGCAGGAAGTCTCTTTGATTATCTGCAAGAAATTAACGGAATTTACAGTATCCCTATTTTAACCATCATCGTAGTAGGCTATCTAACCAAACGTGTACCCGCAATTGCCGCAAAAGTAGGACTTGTCTCTGGCTGTGTATTGTACATCATTAGTCAATTCTTTCTGAAAGACTACTTTATTGGAAGTGCCTTAGAAGAAGCGTCCATCGCAGGAATTGTCGATACCGCGCAATTAGCATTAATTGAAGCGCAAGCATATCCACACTTTTTAGATGTAATGGCAATCTTATTTGTGTTGAATATTTCCATCATGTTGATCATCGGGAAATTATACCCAAGAGAAGAAGCATTTGTGCATGAATACACCAAGCAAGTTGACATTACTCCATGGAAATACACGAAACTTGTAGGAGGAATTATTTGCGTTATCGTAATTGGTTTGTACATGTATTTCGCATAAATCATCGTAAAGAGCAATCCCTGTCAGGGTTTAAAACTCTGAAAGGGATCGTAATTTAACCTTTGTTTGAACCGTTTTTTTTACATTTACGCTATGAATAAAATAGAACATATTGGAATTGCAGTAAAAAACCTCGAAGCGTCAAACAAACTATTCAAAGCCCTGTTGGGCACAGCGCATTACAAAACTGAAAATGTAGAAAGTGAAGGGGTTCAAACTTCATTTTTTCAAGCTGGCCCTAATAAAATCGAACTTCTAGAGGCGACAAATCCAGAAAGCCCAATTGCAAAATTTATTGCTAAAAAAGGAGAAGGAGTACATCATATTGCTTTTGCAGTGGATGATATTTATTCAGAAATTGAGCGCCTACAAAAGGAGGGTTTTGTAGTTCTAAATGCGCTTCCCAAAGAAGGAGCAGACAATAAATTGGTGGCCTTTTTACATCCAAAATCTACCAATGGGGTTTTGATTGAACTTTGCCAAGAAATAGCCCTTAAAATTTAAGATTTAATTAAGTGAATCTGTTTTATATAGGTTTAAATTTCTAAATGCTTCTTTGTATATTGCCAACGATAAATCGCTACAACACACATGTCTTCAAACTTTGATACATACCAAAAAAGACGCCTAAAATCGTCTTACTTTTCTGTAATCATTAGCATTGCACTTGTCTTATTCATGCTAGGTGTTTTGGGATTGGTCTTGTTAAAGTCAACC